>Ga0214542_1003920_pt1 | contig 29851 bp, 19 predicted proteins | sample CNSS1metaG_FD_160096 | JGI IMG/M metagenome (GOLD analysis project Ga0214542, IMG submission 160096) | Root nodule microbial communities from cowpea collected in UCLA plant growth center, Los Angeles, California, USA - CNSS1 | ecosystem: Host-associated > Plants > Roots > Nodule | place: USA...
CTGACTCTATTGTTCTGCCTCTCTCTTTATTTTATAGCCTCCTCTCCACTAGGTTTAAGTGAGACATGGGCTTCTCAAATTTTGGGCCTTTTCTCCACATAGGAAGGGAGCCCAATACCCAACAATGAGTTTATAGTATAAGTGAGTGTAAATCTCATCTTATAAGTCGGTTTTGTGAAGTTGAATTAGATTTAAAGTCTTCTTAACATGGTACCAAAGTCAAAAATTAAAGTCTATCCTAACAAGATTTGTTGTTTGTTGGACCTACAGTGTCACCCATTATTGGGTAACTATCAGACAACCTATTAGTGTTTAGTCTGATGCTCGATATGTATATACTTAGACGAGATGAAGGTGTTGGAGATCCCATATTAACAAGAGATAAAGGAAATTTATAGTGTATAAATGGATGCAAAATTCATCTTACATGTCGATTTTTTAATTTTTGATTTAATTATAATAAATTATTTTTTAATCTTAAACTTAAAAATATAGATATATTGATGAAAAATAAAAGGATAGATTTATTTTAAAAAAATAGATTTAACTTCTTTACATATTATGAAACCTGATACTAATTATTTAATTGTTTTATTCAATTAGATGAATCTTTTGGTAAGGTTTAAAGAATAATTACACGTAAAAAATTTCTTATTTATTGTTTGGGATGTAATATGAGAAAATATAGAAATATCCAATATATAATAATATATGATTTTTTTATAAATAATTTTTTTAGTTACGATTATACTAAATTATATATTAACTTTTATTATATTAATAGTTATAATTAAATATAAATTTTGAATGTATTATTTAAACTTTTCTAAAATTATTAACGAAGATTCGCCGATGATCATAAACTTTTGATCCACATATTAGTACTAAAATTAATGTCACGAATTTAATGCCTTAATGATCACTTAAAAAGCATTTTGTCAACCAATAAACTAAAGAGCTATTTAAATAGATAAGATTGTATGTTTACTTGATGCTAATTAAATATCCCGATATAATCAATCACCTTCACTGTCTAAAAAAAGGTCATTTCCATATCAATAATGCATACCATACTTTGAAACTTTAAGCTAACATTTTTTACTTTTATTCTTAAAAGAGAAATCGAAAGAGGAATACAATAAGATAAGACACTGAGTTGCAAAATTTATTCATCTAAGAATTCAAAAGTAAACCACTACAGGATTTGTCCCTTAGCTGACGAGAGGAAATAATATATATATATATATATATATATATATATATATATATATATATATATATATAATAGATTTTTTTATTAATAATATCGAAGAACATCTATGTAGTACATTTTATATTAGATTCAGTGTTGTACTTCTTGCATTTTTGGTGACATATGTAGTTCTTGTTTTATTTTTGGTGGCATATGTACTTGACCCAAAAATTCAACCTAATTTTTTCTTATCAAAATTTTTAACCTTCTATATGTATCCGGATAAACATTGGAACAATACTTGAATTGAGAGAATATTTTCAAACACACACAAGTGTAAATTGACGAATACTGAACAATTTTTTTTTCGGTGCATTATTATCAACCTGGAAAATACTAAACATGAAGAAAAATCAACTAAAGAAACTAGTGCATCACATGGAAAATTCAATAAAAAGCTAGCCAATAAATAAATTGAATACTCAAATATCAAATCAAATTATTTATTATACCTAATACTTTTAGCAAATATCATACAGTGACATAATTCTGACAGTAACATTAGTCATTAGATTAATCATTGAGCATTTGTTAAAAACTTATTCCTTACACCAGTACAAAAATGGATGTGCAGTGAAATAACAAAAAAAAAAAAAGTTGAATGTATATATATACTATACTATGTTTTAATTGAGAGATCTTTGAGCTGCTGAGGATCCACCTCAGAAGGTGATCTGGTTAGGGCACACTGTGCAGTGGTTGTTTTTGGAAAAGCAATGACATCTCTAATGGAATTAGCACCCGCCAACAGCATAACCAATCTGTCCAACCCATAAGCTATGCCACCTACACAACAATTATTAATCAACTAACTAACTAACTAACTAACTAACTATAAACTGTTTTCAGAATCACCATACCATGTGGTGGAGCTCCCATGTCAAGTGCTTCCAGAAGATAACCAAACTTTGCTTCAGCCTGAAACAAATTACAGTGCATTCAAACATTATATAATGAACATAACAAAGCACAGCAATGGAGTCATATAGTTTTTATTTCAGTAACCTGCTCCATTGAGATGCCAACAATTTCCAAAACCTTTTCTTGTATGTCACGTTTATAAATTCTCAGACTTCCACCACCAATCTAACAAAAAAATAGCCACAAACTGTTACTAATACAGATTTCAGTGGTCAAATCATCACTAAATGAATCTCAAATACCTCCACCCCATTGTAAACCATGTCATAAGCCAAAGCACGAGCAGATGCAAGGTCATTCATGTCTTCAGGATTTGGTGCGGTAAAAGGATGGTGAAGAGCCTGCATTAAACCATAATTAAGAATAATAACAAAAAACACTTTACTAGAACATACCATATTTCACCAATGTAGAGAAAGATCGAACAGAATACACTATCAGTTGCTATTAGAAGAACAAACCTCGAGCCTCTGCTCTGGATCATTCCACTCAAACATTGGAAAATCAGTTATCCACAAAATTGAATGCCTGTCCTAGAAACTCAAACAAAATAACAAAATAATATTAGAGAAAGAAATAGCTGAGAAAGAGCACTTTTTTTCTCTAAAAAAAACCACTAACTTACATGGTCGATCAAACCTAGGTCATGGGCCACATAAACTCTCAGACGGTCTAAAGTTTTATTTACAGAGGCATGATGACCCACTGCAAATAGAATGAGGTCACTTGGTCTTGCAGAGCATCGCCTTAATAAATTCTCTCTAGTTGTAGGATCCATACTTGATACTAATGCAGAAATTCCCTCCATGTTCCCTAAAGTCAAAGGTTAACACCACAGAAAATGAAATATAATATATGTCTCCCAAAAACATAAAAAATTATTGATAGCAAAATTATTTTTTACCATCATCCAAGACCTTAAGAAAGGGTAAACCCTTTGCACCAGATTTGAGTACTTCACTGTAAATGTCACCTTTCTTAAGAGCTGAATTTGAGTACTTTTTTGTACCAGAAGGTACACATAACACTTTGATAACTCCCCCACTTTCTAAGGAATCAGAGAAAACCTTGAATGAAGAACCTGAGAAAATGTCAGATACCTGCAGGTCCGGAAAAATTATATTACACCAAGATTCCTTAAGAAGCAAATATAGGTATCTAGTGCAATACAAGACAACAGAAAGATATAACAATTACCAAATCAGAGAGAATACAGAAACAAAATAGAGGATTGTCAACAAACAACTACAGAAGTGCTATGGAGGAGGTGAAAGATAGATCATTACATCTTTTAACTCAAGATCAAATCTGGTATCTGGCCGGTCTGAACCATATCTACTCATTGCTTCAGCATATGTAAGCCTAGGAAAAGGATTTGGTAACTCAACCCCCTTAATTTCAAAGAAAACCTGCAACAAATGTGCCCTATTTACACTTAGCAGATTGATTGGCAAATGAGAGAAAATGGAACGAGAGAAAATGAAGAAAAGAGAAAATAGTGAAATTCATGAGGTTGTTTGGCTTGCAAGAAAAAGTGGACAAAGAAAATGGGAATTGTCGTTTTTATTGTTTGTTCTACGAGAAATAAGAGAATGATGAAAACTGTAATCTGACAAATGACATCAGTGCTACTTTTCCAGCAACTTTACTACTGCTGGTCAAAAAAATTCAGAAAATCAATTGTTAAATTTAAAAGTCCATCATCATACCATCTATATCAAACTAACAAAAAATATTTTATAAGCCGCTGTTACAGAGGTCCCATTACAAATAGTATAACCTAACCTTTCTAATCAATTCTTCATTAAGTTTCAACATATCCTCGTAAGGAGTAAAGGCCATTTCCATATCTAGCTGTGTGAACTCGGGTTGTCTGTCTGCTCTTAAGTCTTCATCACGAAAACATCTGCAAAACATAAATTGCATTTTATCCAAACAGAAAAGTCACTTGCATGATTGTTGCTTCAATTTTACATCTGGTATGGCTTACAGAAATTAACATTCTATATTCTTAGTTTATATAGTCACTTAAAGAAATGCTTATTTTTATAGTGAAAAAGCACTGCATGTGGGAGAATAACATATTCTCTAAAGGAAGCCAAACATAAGAAAAATATATTACCTTGCAACCTGATAATATTTATCAAAACCAGCTACCATTAGCATTTGCTTAAATAGCTGAGGACTTTGTGGCAAGGCGTAGAATGTTCCTGGCTTCATAATTCATGTGACAGTGAATCAACAAAACTATATGAAGTGGCTCACAAAAAATAGATAAAAAGGCTTGTATTGATTTTCCAATTACTCTTAGCAATGTTTTACTCAAAGATGTTACTCCAGTAAAATAAAATTATTCAGTAGCACAATGCAGACAAATAGATAATACAGCTATCGTTTGAGAACTTTCAATCATGTTCTTCACTACTATAACATAAAAACTTAATTGCAAGGGCATGAGTATAATATATGACATTGCTTCATGAGGATGAGAGGAGAGGTGAACTGGCTCTGTCTTCATGACTAGGATAAAAGTTGCAGGGGGTGGATTAGGTCTGACAGAAGCTAAATTGAAACTGCCTCACAGTATTGACAGGACAGGACCAATACTTTTAAGTTCCAAACTGGTGTTACATTTCAGCTTTAAACCAATTGGCACTAAGTGAAGTTGCCAAACACTCCACCTCCACATATGCTGAATCAGGCGAGCCTGCCAAACCAGGCACTTACTATGAGCTATAGGCTCTAATACCATGTTAAACTTAAAACCAATTGGCATTGAGTGAAGTTGTCCAATATGTATGTATATATACCGCACTCCAAAACTTGAGCCAGACGATCTGGGACTTCACAACACTGGACTGCCAATTTTTTTAGAGAAATCTAATGCTAGATTGTCCAAACTTGACACCCTTATTGCTGACCAAGAGAAACGCAACCAATTTAAAATATTACACATAAATCAATGGTTCGAAATATATTGGACAAATTTTATGGTCATAATCTCGAGCAACAAAAACAAAAACTAATAGTATCATGCATGAATTGAAAAGATATAAGTATAAGTACCTGGATTCTTGATGGAACTAAATAATCCCGGGCACCTTCTGGAGTGGATCTTGACAGTATTGGAGTTTCAATCTATCTTATGACCAAAAAAGGCAAGATCAACACAGGATATCAAACACCAAACCACAAAGAATAGCAAGGGCGAGAAGTACAATTACACAATGAAGAGAGAAAATAACATAAGTGATGAACTCATAGGATAGTACCTCCACGAAACCATGAACATCTTCTAAATATCTTCGAAAGAGTTTAACCACTTTATGTCGCAGTAATATGTTGGAATTCATTTGTTGCCGCCGCAGGTCAAGACATCGGTATCTGCAAAAAGATTTGTAAGCAATAGCTATCCCATATAGACATATATGAAACAATGATGAATGCGTATAATGAAGGAAACTTGGATGGTTCAACAAGAAAATTCTTTCATTTCTATCTACAAAACCTAAAGATAAACCAAATATTTGATAACTAAATAAGTGACTTTCTAATGTGCAAATTTAGAGCATAAAACTAACAGGAGAATTCCTTGAATACCTCAAATCCATAAAAGTAAATGCACTAACCATGTGACTCCAGAAAATTAAAGAATAAAAGTTATATTCCACAGATTAACGAGCAAAAATAATAAGATTCTAATCATTACCAAACTCTACAAGAAACCAACCAACATAAATAAATACAAATAAGCAATTGTGAGTGTCATGTAACTTGACTGCTAGTACCTCAAACGGATTTCTTCTTTAAGAGAGTCTTTTGCATCATCTGCCGTAGTAACCAAGAATGGTAACTTTGAATTTACAGAGTTTAGCACTTGAACTCTACTAGCAGCAACCTGATACACGATATATATAAATCAAAAAGTGGTTGATACAAATAAATAGAACATTCCAAACAAAAAAGAAAAAACAGACCTTCAGAGTCCAGAAACCAATCACTTCAGTATAAAGCATTTATTCAAAGAATAACAAGCAAGGAACATGGAGAAGTGTTGGAGAAAATAAATAAGTTAATAAATAAAGAGCTTTCATATATAAAATAAAATCTTCAGGAAACAAATTGTTGTCAATTTAATACCAAAATGAAATTTACCCTTACTAATAATATGTACCTCGATGGAACCTGTTTTCATCTTCTTGTTGATTGACTCGCTTGGCCTAGACCTGACTACACCCTCAATGGCAACCACGTACTCAAGCCTCAGGTCATTGATAGCAGAATGGGCATCTGGAAATTCATCTGGAAGGGTAGTTACCTGAAATTCAAGCTTATTTAGAATAAACACCCAGTACAATTACAAACAACAGTAAAGTAGTAAATGCATAACAGAAAAGTACAAAAGAAGCATATTAAATACAAAAACTGTTTTGAAATGAATGAAGCTAAGTAAACATTCAGGTGCCAATAAAAAAACTCCAAGGAAAACTTGATGAACAAAACCAACTATTCGAAAACAGGCAAGTACCTGAACAATTCCACTGTGGTCTCTGAGATTAAGAAATGTGAGGCCACCATGGACCCTGTGAAGGGCAACCCACCCACAAAGCTGGACCCTTTTTCCCACATCATTTGAAGACAATTCACCACATAATGCAGTCCTGTTGATCCACTCAAGGGATTCAGTGAGGGCCAAAGGTGGTTTAGCATTGGAAGTGAGTGTTTCAGAAGCAGAAGGAAGTGGTTGTGTTGAAGGGGTTGCGGAGGCAGAAACGGAAAACACTGTTCTGGTTCTTGAAAGTGGCAATAGAACTGTGTTGGAAACTCTGCATAGAAACACTAAAGATGGTCTGGTGCGGGAGGTCATCAAAGGCAGAGCTTTAAGGAACAGGGACATGGTTGTTGATTTTGTGTTTATAAAATAAAAATTAGATAATGGATACCCAGTAACGAATTTTCCTTGAGAACCCTTTGAAAGTTCAGAATTAAAACAAAAAGATTCAGACTTTGTAGAGGAAACAGATTGGAAAATCAAAAATGAAAAAATTGAGAATTCGTAAAAAAAAAAAAACAATCAAATTTGAGCTAAGAGGAATAGTTACTCCCACATAACATAGTGGGTGGAGACTGTGAATGGAGGAAAAAGAATAACTGTGGTGTGTCCATTACCAGAAGATGAGGAAAAAGAAAGATTAAGTACGGTAGAACACCATAGAGAAAAGCAAACTGCCAGGAGAGGGAGATAACAGATGAGAGATTCTTTCACCTAAACGACCCAGTTTCAATATTGAGATTGGGCTAGCATGTGAAAAAGGGCCCGTGTCGTGATGGTTTAAAAATTCTATTTCTTTCTGCACTCCATAGTTTCTATCTATACCCCCATAGTTTCAATGTATACCCTGTTAGAGTGGTTAAAAGACTGAACTGTCTTTCTTGCAGCTGTCACTCTCTTGTGTTGCTTGGTCGTGTTCATAAAATCGGGAATCATTTTTTAGATTAAAAGAAATTAGAATCATACAAACTAAACCTCGTTTTATTTTTCAAAATTTTGTTTCAAACTGTGTAATTTGAAGTTTTTTATATATATAAAAGATTCTTTGTTGGATTGTAAAATCTAAAAGTTTAAAAAAAGTAAATTGTATAATCTAAAAAAAAATAACTTTAAATTATTTACTTAAAAAAACGTTAAAAAGGAGTTCTGAATGTCACAACTCTGAAATCATCTTTTTCATGAACCACAAAGACAAAATGGAGATTTTCTGTATTTATTTGGTGAAAACAAAATTATGGGGGTGAAAAAAGAAATCTTCCTTGTAAACAGGCTACTAAACCGGATCGAGCCGTGAATTGGATTTGTCTTACTTTCATCCTCTTTATATATGTTGAGGTGGTAAGTGGAAAATGAACTCAGCAAGCCACGTGTGATAGTCCAAATGATGCATAGTGATCTAATTTAATTTAATTATATTATATTAAAATAACTACTAACTAATTACTAAAACGGAAAAAAAATTGAGATATTGTGAACCCTAAAATAAAATATTGCGGACATCTTCCATCATTTGTTGCTTGAAACTATATCGTGTTTGGATTAGGGATGCAAATCTTGTATAGATGAGAAACGTGCGCCGCAAATAATACAAACATTAAAATTAGACAACAATGCTGCATTGCCAATAATTTTATTTTATTTTCAGAAAAAAAAAACGTAAAATCGTTTGAACTTATATTATGTTATATTTTTACTCTATTTATATACTGTAAAATTGACATATTTTTAATTAATATAAGACTTTTAACAGATACTATAAAATTTATTTATAATATGGATGTATATAGATTCTGTTAAATATTTACTCATATTAAAAAAAGCTTATGCAATAAATAGTGAAGTGAATGATGAAACCAAAGTGTAATGATTAAAATAAGAAACATAATAGATGATTGGGGGAGTGAATAAGACTGTTGTGAACATCCGTGAAACTAACAGAATCTAGTTACTTTCTTTGCGCATGGAGACATATAAAAGAAATATTATTGAATAAATTATAGTAACAGTGAGTTGGTCTCGTGAAGGGCAGAGGAAAGAAGGGAAAGTGTTGTTTTTATGTATGGTTTTTGTGGTTAAATAGGTACGTGGGATGTTGGTGATTTTTTTGTCTCATTCCCATTTTGGCACCACATTTGCTTCTAGTCTTTTCATCTCACGTTAACTCCAAAACCCACACATGAGATATGCCAAACAATTTTCTTAACCCTCTCTGCACCTGTCACTCTCATTTCTGCTTCAATTTACGTGCTCATCAACCTTTCAATCATCGCATGAACAACACACATGTTCTTCAAACTTTTACACTCATTACCAATTTTTTTTTTCTGAATTTTGATTCGAATTTAAAATTTGTTTTTATCTTAAATTTTGATATATTTTAGTCGCTAAATTTTAAAAGTATTATATATATAAATAGTCATTTTAATTTAATTATGTTATTTTTTTAAACGTCGAGCGTATTTTTCAACAGATATTAAATTGAGAATGTGTCAAACTATGTAAATAACTCCAATATTATTAATATGAAATGTGTTTTACATGTCAAAAGAAATTAACATTATTGAATTAAAATAATTATATTTATTCATTTTTTTAAATTCAAAAAATTAAAATATATCGAAGTTTCAAAGGATAACAAATCTCAATCCTTTTGCATTTATCTCTTTCAAATTGTAATTTTTACTTTGCCAAAACAAACACTGTCACTTAGGCACAGGAGTGAATCCATTTAAAGAAAACTAATCATCAACTCACTTAAGGTTTTGATTGAGTAGTTTACGCAAACACAATGCCTTAAAATCATAAAGTATTTGCACAATTCTATATAAATAGTTAAATAAAGCTTGTTCACGTGACTGGATTTGTGTTTAAGTGGTTCTTTTTCATCCACCAAAAGTCTCAAACTTATCTTTTATTCTACGGCGAAAGAGCCTCTTAATGATACATAAGATAAGATCCTTTTGATACGTAAATTTAAGAATTTTGGATCAAATTTCGCCTTCGCTCTATCTTTCGACCCCAAAACTCATGCAATAATATAAAATTTGAACACAAAAATAATATTTGTTATCAACTTCTTTGGTGGATAGAACAAATGTAAAGATTGCTTATTAAAATATTTTGATACCAGCACGGTATGAAAGAAGAAAGGAGTGATTACGTATATTCATTCAAAATGCACTTGAGTTATTTTTTTAATGTTTTAAAGAAAACTATATTTTATTAAAAATTAAAAAAGCACAATAAAATTTATTTCCTAAACATATAATAACATTTCTTACTTGGCTAACAATAAGAATATTTATTATTGTTATATTATGGTTATGAAATGAAATCAAAATTTTGTCGAAAATATTGGTGCTGAAACCTACTTGGTCTAGGTGTACCGTAATGTAATTCATGCAATCATGACAATCTTAAGATGGCCAATGCCTCCCTTCGAAGTAAGACATCATTATTATTGTCCTTGCTTTAAGTGTCGTTTGTTTGTTTTGTTTTCGGAAAATTTTTAAATTTCATGTTGTGATTTCTCTATTTTGTTTAAATGAGATTTTCATGTGAATTTGGTTCATGTTACTGCAACTCTGAATTTGATGTTGATTGCTTCGATTGGGTTCAATATAGAATAATCATGAAAAGTTTAAATTAATGTGTAATAACCATCGGTGACTTAACATGTTAAAGTATCAATCAATATTTATCTGATATATATTTGATATATCTTTTGATACTTTCGATATGTCATAAAATTTGATATATTTTTGTTTTTAAATTTAAGTAAATAAATATTATTCATTTAATTTGATGATGTCAAAAATTTTACATATATTTTAAATTGACATTTAAGTTAGAACGTATAAAATTATTATTGATTAATTTAAAAATCATACCGTATACAAAATTTGAAATAATGAAAATTTTTAATTTCCTATCTAGTTTAAAAGAATAAAAACATATTTCACACTCAAATTTAAATTTACAAAACTCCCACACTTTTTTTTTTTAAATTCTCGAGTTTCACTAACTTTTCTCTTTTCTCATATGAAATTTATTAAACCTAAACTCAAGGTGCCATAAATGAAGGTTTATCATCAATGTGCGATTATTATATGAAGCCAATTCTTGAAAAAGGACATGGTATAGCATAGTCTAAAGCTAGTTACATTGCGATGATTGGTCAATTTCACTCATCACTTATTATTGGAGCTATCGAGTGTTAGTTAGTTTTAGACGACAAAGTTAACAGATACCCCGAATCAATAATACAATTTTCTGAAATAATGTTTACTGAAAACATAATTATCCAACTAAAACTTTGAAATATACATTATTTATCGCAAAGTATTGTAGCACCCTAGCCGAGATTAAGAGGAAACTAAAGTTGTTAGCAAAAATAGTTAGTTCTAAAGCTGGTCACACGTTTATTCAACTGCACCTACCAAAAGACAAAACCTTGATTAAACCTTTGCAGCTAACACAATTATTTGGCTCGCTCGAAATCAATTTTGTGTCCTTCTTATTCGGAAAATAATAATTGAGAAAAATATACTATGACTCTTATTTAATGTATCAATATTTTTTCTTTTAAAATAATTAATAGTTTATATTAAATCACATAAAAAATGTAGAATATGAGAAAAAAAATAGACATTATAACATTATTTTCCTAATAATCTATAACAATATATAAAGGGGATTCTCCTTTTTGTGTCCACTTTTCAAAATATTGATTTTACACCTTTAAATATAATAATTTATTAAATTTTTTAAAATTGACCGTTATTTTTATAAACTTTTTATAAAATCATATGTCTCTACTTCTTCTCTTATTCTTTATTTATCAATGGTTATTCTTTTATTTGTTCTGATATATTTCACTTTATTTTTAATAAATATAATTTTAATATATATATTAACTTAATAACATTATAATATTATCATCTACTAATATAATATCATGCATATTTAAAAAATACATACACACATACGCAATCTGTTACGCTAGTCATAATAAACACTGTACACGCATACATATGTATTTGTTTGGGACGAGATAGGTGTTTCCTAGGAGTTGCGATAATAATAATAACAAATACAAAAGAGCCAAAAATCCATGTTGGTGTACCTTTTCCACATACGCATGCATATAATTCTGGATCCAAACCTAACACAATAATCAGTGTCCATTAATACATATAAAAATGCATCCCCAGAATCAGCCTCCCCCAAACTAAAGCTCAACTATAAAAAACTATGTATGAAAGAGAAAGGACCAGACAGCATCTCTATCTTTATCTTTATTGTATTATGTAACTAAAGCTAATTAAATTAACCAATTTATACAAAAAGAAAAAGGACAATTGCTTTTCCATAATTGTTTTTCCCAGTCAATGCACTTCTTAGTATAATATTGTATCAGAAAACTACTTTGTGGTGTACAATAATAATATCTATCATTAATGGCAGTAATTTTTAATAATTGTTGTCTAAATTCAATTTCATGTCATTATATTATTGCGAGGAGAACAAAATATCGTCCCCAATAATTCTATTTGATTTTGTTAAAAGTGTTACATCAATTATAAATAAGGTTAATTCATAATATATAAGTGAGTGCAATCCTTATTTTATAAGTTTGTTTTGTGGGATTAAGTTAGGCTTAAATTCCACTCTAATATGGTATAAGAGCTAAATTAGAACATATCCTAGTAAACTTTCTTAGACATTGTATTTCATCCGATATCGGGTCATTAACAGACTACAATCCTTATTTTACAAGTCAATTTTGTGAGATTAAGTTAGACTTAACGTTCACTTTAACGTACGAGAAAACTTGTATTAATTTTAAAAAATCGTATAAGAGAAATTGATCAGTGATGACGTAAAATTGAGTAACCAGAAATTGTTTGGATATAAAACAAAAGTGTAAAACAGGGGTAAAAGACAAATTGAACAGTAAAAGAAAATTTTAAGGATATGTCACGACATTTCTTGTGGTCTGAAACTGACCACAAAGCATAGATGAACAGTTACTTATTTGGTATTGGTATCTTTCTAGAATAATATTTTATAGAAGAAAGCAATTACGTAGGTTACACGAGTGATTCATATTACTGCATTTCTTTTGTGGTAGACGATGAATCAGAAATGAAGAGTAAGAATCTAAATGACTTTAGTGTCCGGTTTTAGTTTACAAATCTTTGTCGATGAAATATTATAGTTATAATTATTATCTTTCTCCAAAATAACTTCTTGTTTGCACGTATCTTGTTACGTGCCATGATAAGGTATAGTGAGATTCAATTGGATTATCTATTTATATGGGTTGATAAGACTTTTTCATCAAACAAAAAGTTCGAACTTACAACTAATGGCGGCTAGTCTCATTCATAATTAGTGCTGTCAGGTTGAAGCATGCAAGTCGGCTCACCATAAGTTCGGATCAAATGGAAAATTTTTACAAATTTTAATACGAATTGATTTTTAACTCGACTCATTTAGAATCTGACTCACCCTGGTTAAATCCGTGATGAGCCGAATTGAACTTTATATTTAGCCCATAATAGGTTGTTGTTTTTAGTCAACATATAAATAATTTATATTTTTTATATTTTGGTTTGTATTTGAATTGTATTAAAGTTTATTTAAATTTTAATTAGAATTGCAATTTAGTTTTGACTGAAAAAATAATAAAAAATTATATATATATTTTTTTAATTAAGTGAACTTGTGAGTCAACCTGTTTAACTCGCTAACCCGTGATGAGCTGAGTTGGGTTCGAATTCTTTTGGCTCGATAAAAAGTGAACCGAATTAGGTTGGCTCACTAAATCATCAACTCATAATAAGTCGAGGTGGATCAAGTCGGATTACCGATTTTGACAACTCTATTCATAATCATGCATCTTCATGCCGTGTGTTTTTATCTTGGAAAATATTAATCTCGTAATGACACACTCTTGTTTAACTTAAAAGTATATTTTTTTTTATATTATAAGAATATATGTACGATTATATTGTGAAGGATTTTTTTTTTCTTCTTTGATATAAAATGGTTCCAGTGCAAGTAAGGTGATAAAAAGTTGTAAGTTGTGTGAGATTAAAAATTATGAGGGAAAGGAAAAGAGAAATATTGGTGCATGGGAACATAATGAAGAACATCAATGGTGTGGTGTATGAAAAAACAATGGAAACAGATTGATAAAGATTGGTGTGGACCCTGAGGATCAGGGGTTATTTAATTTTGCGTACTGAAACATGTTATTCCATAATATGATTGAAGAAAAATACATATGGCCATATTCCACGATGATGACGAAGATGAACATTTGTGTGGTTGCCAACAGTCAACTTTGGGCAAACCTCATCCAAAGTTGATAAATATATTAAGATGGTTTTTGTTTTGGAAAAGAAAGTGGAAGAAAAACAAATAAGTACTGTTTGTTTATATATATTATTTTAAAAGTTACATACTAAACCATTAATTAAAAAAACAGATTAAAAAATGATATTATTAAAATGTAATGAAATAAATTTTACTGTAATAATTAAATACTCGGATCTATCATCAATAAAATAATTAAATACTCGTATCAATTTCACTAATAATTAATTATTTTAAAGTAAAATCTATTTTATTATTTTTTTAAATTCAAATTAGCAAAATAAAACTATTAATGAAAATATTATTAATAATGTAATAATAATTTAAAATTTGGTTTCATTATATTTTGACACAACTCATTATAAATTTATATTTTGACGCAGCTTATTATAAATTTAATTTTTTAAAACTATCAAAATTATCTTCATTATAATAGTTTAGTAAGCAATTTAATTTGTCCCATCCCCAATTATATTATAATAAATACTTATATTTGGTAAATATTTTGTGAGTGAATTGAATAAGAGAATTGAGAAAAAGAGAATTTTTATTAAAAGAATACACCTTAAAATTTCAAAAATAGACATTAAATATAATAGCATATTCAAATTATCAGAGAAGCAGAACAAAAACCACAAAACAGAAACACGATTAATATAATAGAGAAATAAAAACACGATTAATCATATCTCTATCATATTTGACACATAATATGAATTTAGTAGAAAAAGTTTAAAAATATGTTATTTAAAGAGAAATCTGCTTTTTTATCTTCTCTCAAGTGTTCTTTTCCATTTCCTTCAAATTAACAATATCAAAGAATCGAGAAGAGAATACCAACATTATGCAAAAAAATAATATTAAAGGAAAAAGCAAACAAAATAAAAGGAAGAAGAGTTTTAAATCGAGCATTTGATTGTTTACTTCAAATAAATAAAGAGCTTGCTGATTTTGTTAATATTATATTCTGAAAAAAAAAAGTGTAAAAGGATTTTTGTTTTCTTCCTTTAATCATGAGAAGCAACAATGAAATAATATTTTTATCCGAAGTGAAAACCGGGTAGCAGACAAAGTTTTTTTATTTGAATTAGACCCATACATGTGATGATTTGATCGTCCCGTGATGTCTGGTGTCTCTAAAGATTGAATTAGAACCCCACTTCCTTTCCTTTCACACCGCGTAAAAACATTTTTTAACCCTCAAAGTTGGACAGGTTTCTACCATCATACACTTGAATAATGTCGATTAGATTTGAGATAACTGTATTTTTCTACCATGATTTAACCTTTGTAAAAGCACAAAATTGATTCCTTCTTCATTTCGTCTGGTACTAAAAGGGAATATCAGTAATTAACTTGATATTTCTATGATTCCATCAAATTTTATGCGTACCACACTAAATTACTCCATTACTTTGGCATTTAAACAAACAGGTGTTGTGCCACATATTTTAAATTATTGAACACTACACACAAATTGAATTGAAGTTCAAATTCAAATTTTTAAAATGTTGTACACTATTAATGTTTCATCCATGTGAAGAAAGTTGCGAAGAGAAGAGCTATTCCATGCTCTATTGCTACTCCCGCCAATCTCGACTACTTTTTCCACCAACCGTTATTGCAATCAAGTCAAAGAATCTAAATGAATTCGGAACAAACAATGACCACTATTTTATTTTCCTTTCCAAAAGGGAGAAAGTAGAGCGAATTTAAATTAATGACTAATCCTGAAATTTACAACTGTTCTTTTAACTACAACAAAAAAACACAAATAATCCACACAACATATAACCCTACAAATTTATCCTTCTTTAAAGCATCAACCAATAACCAGACAAACTAAAGTGTCATAACTCACAGTTCCACACACTACTTTCACTTCATTTTTATTTTTTTTTGCAAATATATATCTACACTCTCCATTCTATCACGTGAAGTGATGCCTTTCTCCACTTTCTTGCGTGACAGCAGATACTACAAGAATACCAAAATTTACATACAAGGAGGACTCACGCGTCCCACACACACTACACTTTTATCTTTTTCTTTTTTTTTTGTAACTTAAAATTAATTAACACAACCTATGGTTTATTAATTAACCTTTTTTTTTTTGGGAATTTGGAAAGGATTAAAATCAGACGGTGAGTGATGTGACACGTGGGAAGAGTTCAGGGCGAACCCTTACTGGCGTAGGAGTTGACGAGAGCCAAAGCGTTGCTGGTGAACTTCTTGACGTTGGTGACGCGATTGCATACATCCGCTTTCACGGCACATTCCGCTACGTCCTGGAATCCGTCCGTGCAGGTCTCCTCGTCGGTGAGTGCGGCGCTCATCCACGTTTGCACGTTGCTCATTTGGAAGAGGAAGGATCCGGAGCCCTCGCCGGCGGCGCCAATCTGCCGCATCTGCTTCAGAGACCCGCGGATTTCGTCCACGGCGTCGCCCAGGTTCGAGAAGCAGTCGTGCACCGCCATCGCCGCGCGCGTGCCGCTCGTGCCATAGTCGGCGTCACGCGTGAGGTTGGAGATGTAGGACGCCACGCGGTGGGCCTTGGAGAGGCTGACGCCGATGGCCACGCGCGCCAGCTGGCCGGGGTTCTGCTGCACCGCATTGGCGTAGCGGGAGAGGGAGGTGAAGCACACGTCAGGGTATAGAGTGGTGTTGCAGCTGGAGCGGATGAACTCGGTGTCGCCGTCGTCAGGCACCGGGGCTGAAGCTTCGTCTGCGGCGGAGGACGCCGGAGATAATGCGGCTGCGAAGAGGAAGAGAGTGAGGAGGAGGTGGTGAAGACGAAGGTGTTGGGTTCTCATTGTTATAGTTTGGTTCTGTTTCTGTTATGGGTTTGTTTGTTGCCTTGTGTGAGTAGTGTGTGTCCGTGAGTGAGAGAGAAATGAAGAGGGGTTTTTGTAGGCACAAGTTTAGCGTGAAATTACTTCCACCTTCCTCCTTTCAACTCAAATAACAATATTGCCATCGACTCTATTTCTGTCTTCCAATGCAAGATTAAAATAAGTCCAACGTTTTGATTTTGATTTATTTTCTCATTAAAAAAAAAAAAAAAAACTAGTTATTGAGTTATAACTCAGAATACTTAAAAAATGTAATTTTTTAACATATTTTACTACAAACAAATACATTAATATATTATATGAATAAAAATTAATAAGTAAAAAATTGCTTTATTTTTTTCGTTATCTTTTTTTTTTCGTTTAATTTGGATGCATTGAAATGTGAATTGAATGAAAAAGAAAAGTAGCATTTGAGCTAGTAATGATTTCCAGCACGTTTGCTTTTACGTTATTCACGAAGAAGCTATAATATATAGCTTCTATCTATTTGATAAAATTGACGTAATTTTCCAGGTTGTGGATGGCAATCAGAATGGGACGTCACAGGAATTTTTACCACTTTTGTACTCACTGTAAGTTGCGATGCTTGGGAAAGTATGAGGAAGAAACAAGTTACTCAAATGAATTTTTTTGGGTACGAATTACCGAAAAACCACTGATTAAGAAACAAAGTTGAAATCATTTGACTTATAATTATTGTTTTCTGTTTGTTTCTTGTGAAAAGAGATTTGGTTGCAAAGTAGTTCTGTTAGGGGGTTTTTTCCGGCTTTCAAGGATATCTAAATTTACGCGACAAGGACCAAATTTTTCTTTCACATTCATAATCGCTGTAATAATTTTCAAGACACTGTATAAATAAATACTTTTCGATATAAGTAACATATAAAACAAATATACATTATTAGAAAAATAAAAGATAAAAAGTGGAAGTGTAATCTTGTTCATAAATTTGATGATCGGGTGAGAAGAGGGAAGAGGCAAAATAATGGAAGGCATGTGTAAGTAATAATAGGAGAGGAAGATGGGCATTGGTTGGCGTGGGGACACTTCTTACATGATCTAATTAAATAATGTTTTAGGTGAAACTTAGTGGAAGGAAGCCACGAAAACCATTCCCATTTAATAAAATCAAATAACTATATTAAATGACCATACTTCTTAACTTGGATTATAAATTACTTTTGCTAATAAAAATATGCACTAAATGGAAAATTTTGAGTTCACAAGAGCAAAGAAGACAAAGAAGATGACACCAAATTTGGTTTCTCAAGCATATCATGCGCAGTGGGCACTCAAGTTTTGCGGCTAGTGCAGAATCTTACAAATCAACCGTCATTTTCAGTCCGTGACCAAATCACAACCTTTTATCATTTTATCTTACTAAACATGCATTCTCCTTCTTCTAAAGATCTCAAAACATCAATTTTAATTTTTTCCGACAAAATTTAATTCTTAGCATAAGTATATTTCGATTAATGACGTTATTATTTATGAAAACGTATCGTCAAGAAAATGATCGATCTTAATATAATCAGAGTCTGACCCCATAAAGATCTGTCACGGGTCAAGGTGATCTTTTAAGATTTGGGTCGATCCAAGGTAGGTAGAAGACCGACCTCAAGGAAGGATATGGACTGACCTTTAACCAATCTCAATAAAGGATATGGACCGACTTTGAAAAAAGATATGGACTAATCGTGGACTGACCTTGAAAAAGGATATGGGACGACGTCGTTTTGATCATTTGTTCTAGCGAACTTTAAGTGTGTAAATCGTTATTTTTATATCCACTAGCTAATTATGTGTCAGTTGTAACAAGAATCCATCCACACTTGAGTTTTAAGAGGGAAATGGAAATTCGAGATGTGAACGACATTTTTTTTACCTATAAATACGAAGGTCTCTCTTAAAGAAATTACATATTTTTTTCTAAACTAATATCCCACTTAGTTAAGTCATAATTTATCTTCTATTCTTCCAATTAACGAGTTAGTTTAGTTACGGAAACTCTTTCAATAATATAACATTAATACCTAAAGAAACTAAATATATTGATTATGTAGTTTTTTTCTTAAAAAAAAAGGAATTATACAGGAGAAGATTATTGTGCGATGGCATCCACTAGAATAGTGTTAATTGGCTACAACCTAATAAAGCAGGAAAGACTTGGGCTTGCACTTTTTGTTTAGGTCGGTTGAGAGTTTGGGTTGTTAGTTAGGAAATTGAGGGTGCTATTGGTGTGTGAATGTTCCTCACATTGTGGCCACTATGTCTCATGCGTGAAACTTTTGTTCCTACTTTTTTTAAGAAAATAGTGGCTACCCTTCCCTTCCACACACACCATTCAAGGACAGAGACAATCATTGTTGTTGTGGGATTTAACCTTCCCCACAATCCAAGGGACTGCACTAAACCTAAACCATTTGTATTTTTAACCATCCTTATCTTGTGTCTTGAAACAAAAAGCTTGTCTAGGGAGAGTAAAAAAGGAACATAAAAAGAAAAAGTGAGAATTTATAAACTATATGTAATTATTATACCCACCACCATTCAAGCAACTATTTGCTCCAAACTTAAGTACAGAGTTGAAGGACAAATTAATTCAACATCATAACGTTTTGAAAAAGCTACAAGTAACAGCATATTGTGATGCTCCTTAGCTGTGATAACATTTTATACCTTTATTTTCAACTCTGACTTTCTACGGGTCAAATAACAAACAGTGAGGACCAGGAAAAAAACAACCTCATAATTTTGATTTGAAACTGTTGTCTCTAGAAGAATCCATTTGACAAAGAACTCACCAAATAACGGGCTCAACGGCATAACTGACTCTTCTTTTCGACCACAAAGTAAAAGTAAAGTGAAGAGAGTAGAGTAGTACGCAGGAAAGCTTTTATCACTATAGCATGCTAGTTTGTACATTTATTGGAACGTATTATTTAAGATTTGTATAATGTTCCATTGGTAACTTCTTTATTCTTATTTAAAAAAAATATCATTGAAGCAAATCGACGTGGTATAACATTAGCCATAAAATAAGAAGAAAAAAAAACTTTATATATTTAGTTGCATTAAAATACAAACAAAAATTTATAAAATATCTTACATAACTTTCGGATAATGAAAGATGTATATCTCGTAAGAAACTAAGCTTTCAGAGTTACGGGGTTAATTGTTGTTGTCATTGTCGAGAAATGAAGAAAAATAGATATACATAACATAACACAGTTGTAGGTGGATAGAAGGGAATCAAGTAATATAAGAGATTGAGATAAGATGGTAACTGAACACCCTTGGTCGGGAACTGTAAAGGGGGAGACAAGGTGAGAAACCTTTTTGTGTGGATTTCTAAAGCTTTCGGATGATTTATCCACATCATACCAACATAACATCCTTGTCCCAAGCCCAATAACAAAACTCCGTGAGTCAAGGATAACTACAAAGTTTCATTCTTTATTATCTTTGGTTCTGTTGTGTGAGTGTGAATTCCTGCGGGGTCTACCTTAAATTCAGTTATTATTTTCATTGGACCAACAAAAAAACCAGAAACAATGGACCATTTTTATATGTGCTCAGCAATGAAATCAGATTTGAGGTAGCAAAACCATGCAGCAGATAAGCGCAGCCTTATGTGTCAAGATGTGATATCTGTAAAAATCACATCACAAACGAAAAACAAATACTGTTGTTTTTTCTTTGGTTTCCGTTGGAAAATAAGATAGATATCGTGAAAAGACATCAAATATCAGGAGCAAAACCTTATCTTAGAATGAGACGCTGCTATGATAGCCACTAGGCAAACACAGAATTCATTGATGCATTTGGGGAAAATGAGGAAATCCCACCAACGGTTCCATATGTTTAACCTTTTCCTTTGTAAAATTGGGATTTCAATCCGATAATATAGACACTTTCACACATCTCATGCAGAAGTTACGTTGACCTTAAACCAAAAATAATCAGGTTAAATTGTCTGAGCCTTAATTATGTGTGTATGTGACATTTTGTGTATGTTTCCCCAATCCCTGACAAAAGAACAACTTAACAGTGTGTCTGATTAAATATGTGGTTGGATTGGAGTAATACGCTGTTTATAATATATTCACACACAAAAAAAAGGTAAGAAAATGGATTTGTTTATTACACTTGTGTCTAAAAATCATCATATTATAGACAAAAACATTTTTTTTCTAAATTTTTCCAAGGTTCTGATGTTACTCTTGAAGTTCATTCTTCAACCTTTCAACAAACTGGCTTGTATGCTCAAGGGGTTACTCATAGCTGCATTAGGCCCGCAAAATTTTCTCAGTGGTATAAAAACCATAAGCCCATATATATAAAGCTTTATGTTCAAAGAGTAAAATCCAATAGCTTAATATATGCCTTATGAAAAACTTAACCTAGTACTTTTTCTCGTGTTCAGAGCTTTGGTATTTAATATTGTCATTTAAAATAGTAATCTTGGTGAGTTGTGTTAGTCATCAACTCTATCATGATTTTAATACATCAAATGAATTTTGTATTAAAATCATACTATTTATTTTACATGGTAAAATATATCATTTTTAATAAAAATAGCATGATCATTTGTTTATGTAATAGACTTGTATCTTTTCAACATTTAAATATAATACAATTTTTGTGTCACATGGTTCCTGTTATAGCGTTGGCAGGCTTTTTAAAGTTGCATTAAATACAATGGAATGGAACTACTAATGAATTAGATAAGATAACGAAGAAAAATTACTGTGTAACTTAAAAAGATAGATTCTATGTTGGTATGATTTGGTAGCAGAGATTTGAACTTTCCAGACTTGGTATGATTTCACATGAGCTTCCATCATTAGCTCAGGAAAGTTTTCTGAAATTGGTCATGTTTCAGCACTGCTTCTTCCACAATAAGCTTTCATACATCACCACAAACTCTTATCTTCAACTCTGCTTAAGAAGTATTCTGAATAAGCCTTTTTGACATATTTTTGCTTATAAATTCTACATTAATTGCTCATAATCTAATTAATTCGTATGATTATGGAATTATGAGATGAATAATAGAACTTATAATGTCAACACTTCCTTCATCTACTGGTGCCACTCTCTGCTGGTATGCACGGTTTCTGTAATGGCTTTCACCCATTCTTTCTCTTAAGAAAGTGTCTTTAAAGTGTCTAACTCTGATTTTGAAAATCTATTTTTGCTGGAAAGTTTTATATTAACCAGAAATGTGATGTGAAGTTTTTTATATTAATAATTCATATCCGAGATGTGACAAAGTAAAGATAATTAGTGACCGGTTAATTTTTCCTATCTATCTCAATTAAAAAATTCCAACAAAAATGTGAATAAAACTAATTTTTCTTAATTTCTACTTCAAGTTCTAAAGAAGGCGTTTAGTAACAACAACTTTGATGGGAAGTTCTAATTCTAAACACTGCAAGGTACGGGTGGGAAACTAAAATGTCAAGAAATCATATTACTGTGTTGCTTTATTCTTTAAATTCTAAATTTTTTAATTATTAAATAATTGTATTTAGTACACCCGATTATTTACTTTGGAATATGTCCATAAATAAAAATATTAAGTATCTAAAAGTTAAACAACATGGTTACAATATATCATCTGTGAATGGTATTAACAAAATGAATATTTAAGCTTTTCTTTGCTTATAATCGAGAAATATATTACAAAATTGTCACATATTTTATACATTTTTATTATTATTTATTTAACTGATATTTTTGTAATTTCTAGTTTATTAATTTTTTATTCATTTAAATTTTTTGAATTAATTTAGAAAATAAATGAAAATAAAATTTACTTCATAAATTTAGATTAACAAAATGAGTTATGAATAAAATCCAAATCTATTAAATTGCATTTTAATTAGACTGAAAGCAAACAACATGAGTAAGTGCTCTGACATTAATGCAACTTTTCAATTGGTGGTACCTGGACCGTTATAGTTCGATTTTGAAAAAAAAAATACAAAGTTATTCTAAAAATCCGAATATATTAAAATAACGTACACGGTTTACATGTTTAATTCACCATTTTTGAAATTATTAAAACTTCAAAATAATTTTTCTTTTTCAGATGTGAAACTCAAATTTCCGTCATAGGGTAAAGCTTTCAAATGCGTTTCACGGAATTAAATGGCATAGAAAATGAAATAAACTACAAACTAATTGGTTTAACCTAGACTAAATTAATTAAAAAAATAAACATAAATACAGCGCAATTCAATAAATATATATATATATATATATATATATATATATATATATATATATATATATATATATATATATATATATAGATATATATATATATATATATATATATATATATATATCAAACATCTATTTTCTTTCTCTATCTCTCATCTCGCATCATATCCTTTCTTTTCCCTCTTCCCCTCTTCGCAACTCAAAATTCAAATACTCCCTTACCAATTGGATCGTTGAATTGAGAAAATCACTTTTACAACATGAACTTGGAAGATTATGGATGGTTTGTTATCACTAGGTGGAGAAACACAGGATTATTACTACTAGTGACTTTGTGAACGTAAAACATGTTGTTGGAAAAAAAATAAAAATCCTGGACAAGATGAACGAACAATCACCAAATCGTGAAGAAGAGACAATATGTTAAGCAACACACCGCTACTTCACATGTTGGAGACATTATGGTTGCATCCTTTACCCATACTCAAAACCAATAGGTCTGGTAAACATGCACATGGCTTAAACTACAAATCATAAGATGTTATGTAGGTGAGAAAGATCGTTATAAAGAACACCACTGATCATATATAACTGTTTCCGAAACTTTTGCCTATGTTGCTTGTTCCTTAACATGAACACACATCAAATTAATTTCTTTCTAGAGTTAATAATTTATTTATATACTAAAACCTAAACTCGCGATAGGAGCAATTATGAAAACTCGAACCTGACAGATAATATTGAGCTACGAAAACTGTTTTGGTATGAATATATTAAAGGTTATCCCAACCAGACGACATAAATTCACTAATTCACATGCCCTCTCAGTCTTCTCTCTTCCCCAGACACACACACATACAGTCAAACCATCTGACGCTTCACAATCATTCTCCCACTCCCATCATAAGCTGCGCCTACTACATCAAACACAGATGGGAGTACTCTCTTACAGTGCACCCACACTTTCCGGTGGGTCCCACACCCCCCTTTCCCCAACCCCTACCCCCTCTACTCCACGTGTTCCCCACCAATTCGCGGTGCTCATCACATGTCCGCATTATTCCCCGTTCCAAACTCTTACCCGGCCCGACCCGCTCCAGTCAAGGCCCGTTTTCATTAGTCAAGCCCCGTTTGCATCGGGCTCCCAAAACAAACCACTCTGCTCTCTCCACGTGGCGAAGGCGCACTGGGCAAGGCACTGGAATCCAAGGATGCTTTCTCGTTTATATAACAACCTCGACCGTTTCCTCTTCTCTACGCACACAAACACAAGCACCACCTCGCACTGCCAGAGAGGAAAACAAAACAACAAAATGGCGCCAAACACTCTCTTCTCTGTCCTCTCCGTGCTCCTCCTCTTCCTCTCCCTCCACCCCTCCTCCGCCGCTCACGACTACCGCGACGCCCTCCGCAAAAGCATCCTCTTCTTCGAGGGCCAGCGCTCGGGCAAACTCCCCGCCGATCAGCGCCTTCGCTGGCGCCGTGACTCAGCAATGCACGACGGTGCAACCGCCGGAGTAAGATATTATTTATGTTTTCTTTATTCTCAATGTAGCAGATAGTTGGAGGTCAGTTGATGAGGTCGTGATGATGATTATTAATGAGGTACATTGTGCTGTTTACCCAGGTGGACTTGAGCGGAGGGTACTACGACGCCGGGGACAACATAAAGTTTGGGTTTCCAATGGCGTTCACGACGACGATGCTGTCGTGGAGCGTGATCGACTTCGAGAAGAGCATGGGGGCGGAGCTAGGGAACGCACTGAAAGCAGTGAGGTGGGGGACCGATTATCTGCTGAAGGCGACGGCGAAGATTGGTTCCGGCGTGGTGTTCGTGCAGGTTGGTGACCCTTACTCCGACCATAACTGTTGGGAGAGACCGGAAGACATGGACACGCTACGCACCGTTTTCAAGATCGACGGGTCCCACCCAGGATCTGACGTGGCAGGAGAAACTGCCGCTGCACTTGCTGCTGCCTCCATCGTCTTCAGATCACGTGACCCCTCCTACTCTACCATGCTCCTCAATCGAGCCGTTGCGGTGCGTCACACTCTTGCACCCTCCCGCACACGAGACTCTCTCTCTCTATTTTTGTTTTAAAAATAAACAAATAAAAGTACTTGTGAAAACCTTTTTTTTTTTCCTTTGGCTTTGGGTGAAAAGTGAAAACGTGACTGTGGTAAGTTTGAAAAGCAAGCAGTATGTGGAAAGCGAGACTGTTTTCGTCTCTCACGAGAGACATGGAAAATCTCCGTGTCACCCATTCCACCCAACACTTTATTTATGTTTTGGCGTGTTTTTCTCTGTATCTTTTAATGGTTAAAGAGGTTCATTTAACACATTTTCCGTTAAAATATCGCGAGAAAATGACCGTTGGTTTGGGGTGAGGGTGCAGGTGTTCCAGTTTGCTGACTCGCATCGTGGCGCGTACAGTAACAGCCTGCGCCGTGCAGTGTGCCCGTTTTACTGCGACGTGAACGGTTACCAGGTACGTGGAGCAATAATAGACATAACGGGAGAAAGTGTGTGAATGGGATGGAATATTGGGCGTTGGATTGGATGACTTTTAAAGTTACTTTATGTGATGGTGATTTTTAGGACGAGTTGCTGTGGGCAGCGGCGTGGTTGCACAAGGCATCACGTAGGCGTCAGTACAGAGAATACATTGTGAGGAACGAAGTGGTGTTGAGGGCTGGGGACACCATTAATGAGTTTGGTTGGGATAACAAGCATGCTGGGATTAATGTCCTCATTTCGAAGGTAACATTAACAACACTGCTCTGCTACACCCATTTTTATGAACCCTACTTTTCGTATTCATACCCGTTTTGGTTAGAATTAATTAATTGGGTTGGTTTTTATTCAAATTTATATGATATGATTGTTGAAGTGGAGTTTTCCATTTTATTTTATCATCATTACTCCTATGTTTGTGTGATAGCGTGTGCGAGCGCACATATCAAAATTCTTTTGTCTTTTATGCGGTGTTTTTGTTCCTCTTGTCTTGCGCCCCCCGGTTAGCATGTGGAGGCGCAGTGTCACACTGTTCATTCATTCAATCTAGATGCGGAATTTGGAGATAAAGTTCCTGCATCACGTGGTCTGTGGAATGTGACTTACTTTGTCTTCTTCGGACCCTTTCCCATCTCCACACATCATATTATTAATCATCCATCATCACAAGCACAACAGCAAATTTCATATCAACACCATTATTTCCCACCACTAACTTCACGCTTTATATTACTCATTACATTACATATGACTTAGATTTAATTCTACATAAAATAAAAAATCATTCTTTTAGTAATCTCTTCTATTTTATTTATTTTATTAGTACATTCCACATGCCTTAGAGAATGTAAGGGGTGTATTGCAGGGACTTAATGTGGTGTTTTCTTCATTAAATGTTTGAATTGTTGTTTAATGAAGCGTGAAAGTATGGAATAAATAAAATGAATGTCAATAGTAAGAAATGTGGGTTCTTTGACAAGAGGCTTGAAATGATATGTATTTAAAATTTGACTTGCTCTTACTGGTGGGCCATGTAAGGAATCTAAGGCATGGCGAACAATGTTGTGTGCATATGTACGGTACAGCTAGATTGGGAATGTGAGTACAGATTTGAATTATTTAGAAAAAAAAGGTTTATCCATTTGTTGATGAATATTAAAAGAAAAAGTCAAGATAGGAATGAGAAAGGGGTTGTTGAAATGGTGATGATTGCACATGATGTGAATTACATTTTAAAGTTTATTTATGCAAGCGGGGACATTCCCTAATAATTGGAGCTTAGATGTAAATGATGGGAGAGGATTTTGGAGGAGAGAAATGAAGAAGGGGATTAGGATTAGAGTGTGTTGTTGTCTGTGGAATCAGAACCAAAGTGGATGGCCAAACTGGTTGCCTTCCATATGGTGAACATTTGGAACCAAAAGTCTTAACCTTTAATTATTTTCATCCTTTTAGTTAGATCTGGCAGATGGGTGGGTCCCACCACTGCTCCATGCATGTGCACCATACCATTCTTTTCTGCAAACTTGCTTTTACTCTCCTGCATCCATTGAGTCTGTGACTTCTTCTTTAAGCTCTCATCGCTATCACATTATTTCTCGCATTCTTTTCTCCAAACTCTCACCTTTCTGCCTCATTATTTTTTTATCAACCTATCCCGTGCAACGCAATCACGCTTCTGTAACCATACTATTCATTGTCACAGGAGGTGTTAATGGGAAGAGCAAACTATTTTGCGTCCTTCAAGCAGAACGCGGATCAATTTATCTGTTCTACATTGCCTGGGATTTCTCACCCTCAAGTTCAATATTCCCCGGGTAAAAAAACATTCACTTTTTCACCTTTTTATAATGATTCTGGCGTGATTATGGAATTGTAACTTTGATGATGATCGTGAATTTTGAGACCCAAACAAAGCCATTAATCATGGTTAACTTGCTTCCTAAAGGAAAAGGGTGTGTTTTTGCGTGCAGAGTGAATCCATGCATTGGTATTTCTGCACAATTATTGCAGCAAGTATGTTTTCTTCCCTTTGTAACTAAAGCTTCTGTTTTGTTGGTTTATAAATAAAGGTGGACTTATCTTCAAGGCGGGTGGAAGTAACATGCAGCACGTAACGTCACTGTCTTTCCTGCTCCTGGCTTATTCTAACTACCTTAGCCACGCCAATAAGGTGGTGCCATGTGGCGAGACCACTGCCACCCCAGCTTTACTCAAACACCTTGCCAAACGTCAGGTGAGAATGAAATTTTTCCACATTATTAATAATTATTATTATCACTTGTAGGGTCCCAACACTTTGACATCACCGTCGATTAACGGCCTGGTTTCTTTCTAGTTTTCCACATCTGACAAAATTAACGGCTAGATTTTCCCCTTTCTAGTTTTTTACTATATTCACGTCAACACGTGATCTGCGCACTTGTTTATTATTTTGGAAAACGGGTAACGTTGTAATAATGTGAGTCACATGGCTTTGATTTACTAGGTGGATTACATTCTCGGAGACAACCCGTTGGGAATGTCGTACATGGTTGGATATGGCCCACGCTACCCGCAGAGGATACACCACCGGGCCAGCTCGCTCCCCTCCGTGGGCCTCCACCCAGCCCGCATTGGCTGTAAAGCTGGATCTCGGTATTTCTTTAGCCCAAATCCCAACCCCAATGTATTGGTTGGGGCCGTGGTGGGTGGGCCCAGCAATAACACAGATTCCTTCCCGGATTCCAGGCCTTTCTTTCAGCAATCGGAGCCCACAACATACATCAATGCCCCGCTGGTGGGCCTTCTGGCTTTCTTTTCAGGCCACTATTGACTTTGCAAGTGTATGTATCTATATGTATGCATTCCACGTGGTCACCCTAAGGGGAAAAGAATGGAGAAGAGTGTTGTCAGTAATAGTATTCTGGTTTCAGTGGTTTTGTTTTAGTAAGTGAAGTGATGATAGTGCAATTTGTATACTATAGGATTCTAAGTAACGTGGCAAATCTATAAAGAATATAAGGTTCATGGGAAAATCCACACAGCTTCAATGCTTTCAATTTATACTTCTGTAATTAAGAATTAAATCTTTCGAAACGGACTTATGAATCTGTGTACCAAATCATATAATAAATCGTACAAATTGTTGTATGAATGACATAACTTAGATGATATAGAATAATATAGTATTGAGAATTGATGTACCCATGAAAGAAGAAAAAAACAAAAACACTTTGTTTTTATTGAGTGTAATGTACTTTATTACCATAAAAGAGACCCTATATAAAATATGACATACACATAAATGTTATTCTGCAGTCATATAAAAAATTGTAATGTTCTTATTCGATATATATTTCATAATTTAATAACATAAATAATATGATAAGAAAAAATATATAATAATTGCGAGACTATATATAGTTTTTCTTCCAAGCCATGTTATATAGTGTCGTCAAAACATGTTCGATCTGATAAGCTAGTCCACGTAGTTTGTGATTTAAATTAGAAAATAAAAATAAAAACAAACTATACAAGCCACAAGTTGCCTTTATTATAGGATAAATTTTATGTTTTTCAAAATTTAAGTTGAAAACATTTTGTTTCACTGAAATGAATATAAAAAAATGTTGTGAAATGATTTCGTCCAAATAAAAATGAACACATTGAAGAGTTGATTAGGTTTAAAGAACTATGGACTTAGGATGAAGTGATACCGCTAAAGCATAAACCTAAGATAATTGCTTTCTGCACCAATCAATTTCTACTTGCACCTTGTTCTGTATGAAAGTTATTACGTTCGTAAATAATGGTAACTGTGCAACGAAATTGGCTCATACAGAGTAGTGGGTGGGAAATGATTTTTGGGGGAACTTTTTTAGTTTTTCCATAAAAACATTTAATAAAAAATATGTAACGCCCCATTTAATTTAATACATAAAATTAAAGGACGTCACACAGAGATAATCAACAATGCAGTTCTGGGGTTCATCACATCACCCCTACAAAATCAGGCACACCACGATGCCAACAAAAGCAGGATAACAGTTTAACTAAGAGTTTACAATCCAAAGACAACGAGTACAGGGGCCATAGCCCTAAAGAAGACATGAAGAAGAGAAGTGTAAGATCCAGCCCAGACGGCTAAACGGTGGAATCACCAT
>Ga0214542_1003926_pt1 | contig 29818 bp, 22 predicted proteins | sample CNSS1metaG_FD_160096 | JGI IMG/M metagenome (GOLD analysis project Ga0214542, IMG submission 160096) | Root nodule microbial communities from cowpea collected in UCLA plant growth center, Los Angeles, California, USA - CNSS1 | ecosystem: Host-associated > Plants > Roots > Nodule | place: USA...
TTTTTACACACCTATTTAATAAAATTTAAATTAATATATTTTTTTACGTAATATTTTTTTTAATATATATATATATATACATATTTATTAGTTTTGTTTTCTTCTTATTGTTATTCTTAATAAGTAAAAACATGATAAAATATATTTTTTACTGTTTAAACTACATCATAATAAAATATGAAACATTAGTAAAAATAGAAGATTTTCTAATTGTTTTATTTAAAATAAATAATACAATTTATTAAAAAATAGGGATGTTACATATAGCAAGTCTTTAGTTTCAATTCTAGAATCTTCACCTTTTTATTTTGTGCATACCGTTTTTCATAACCATGATCTTGTTCTCCAGGTTGTTTCTCCTTGCCTCAAATATATGAGAGTTTCTCCCTCTCTACAATATGCATTTCCATTATTTGTGATCATATGTCATAATTTGCTTCACTAAGAATGATTCTAGAATTGAAAACACTCTCATGTTGAATGATGACAAGAGTTGAGGTGGACTCAAACTATTTGGGTGTTGATAGTTTGTCAAACATCTTTTTAGGTTCGCACTACAAGGGTCCTAAAATTCAGAATATGATGGATGAAAGAATAAGGCTCCTGATACCATATTGTAAAATAGGGTTTTATTAGCTTTTCATCATGATTACAAAAATTATATATATATATATATATATATATATATATATATATATATATATATATAGTAGTAAGAGAGAAATATATCTCTGAAAAATAAAGACAAATCTTTATAATTAAGTCAATCCCTATATTGAAGTTAATCCCTATGATGCAACAAATCAATCTATATTTGGTAATTTATAGTATAGTGAATCAATTAGAAATCTCAACATTTATTAGGAATCAAATTAGTAATCTTAAATTTAATATTAATAGTTGAATTAAACGCTTATTATTAGGTCAAAACATATTTCTAATGATCAAAATGTAACTTTTTCAACTTAAAAGTGTAGCAATTCAAACATCGAGATTTGATTATGACTTTGTCCATCTAACATATGTCATGATACAATTGATTCGCCTTCGACATATTTTGCCTCTATGATGAAATATCTAAATTTAAAAACAATCTTGAATCCTTAAAGTTGTGAGTAACCAATAAATTAATAGTTTAAGCAAGTTACTGGTTTAAGTAGTACTAAATTTGGTTTCTTTAAATAAAGTGTCAAGTTTGAGTTTTGAAAAGGGAAAAACATGGCTACGAAGGAAATTTGCGCCAAGATGTAGTCAACATGGTAATGAGTAAGGCAACACTACTCATCTCTTTGTTGTGTTTTAAAGGCAACAATCAAATGTAAGTCTCACATTACATAGATTGTCTCAACAAAATTAACGTCGTGTTTCTTTCTAGGAATGCAATGTGTACGAGGATGGAATAGCGAGGGACGAATGTGTTTCTTTTGGATGATTTGAGGGTATATGTGATGAATGATTTGAGTGAGGAACAGGATGAAAGATCCTCAACAATATAAGGGGATCACAAAGAAAAACTATATTTCCAAAGTAAGTTTTACACAAAAATTCTCTTTGAACTTTGAATATCTAAGACAATCCAAGGAGGAAGAGAAAATAAATACTAAATGTCTTTATTTTAAGGCTTACATAGTCATTTGGTCCTAGGTTTGGTTAAGATTTTTCAATTTGGTCCTACTTTAGGATTTTTGTTCAATTTGATCCTAAATTTTGAATATATCATTCAATTAAGTCCTTTTACTTAACTTCGTTAAAATGGTTAACAAAATGATGTATATGTGTCACTCTTCCAATGACGTGGTGCACTATACAATGATGTGGCCATTTATTTACTATGACAGAATGACAAGGTGTTTAATTGAAAAGGGGATAGGGTTTTCATTTGTCGTGAAGCAATTAGTGTCTTCTTCACCTACATCCTCACCTCCAACTACAACTTAACACTATTTTATACCTGCACCCACACCCTCACCTCCAACTTCAAATTCAAATTGTTCTAAACCTGTACCAACAACATCCCTTAAAACAATCTTTGTATCCAGTTCTACCTCATAATCACGTACAAGTTTAGATACAACTTCATCATTAGCCCCTTTCTCTTTGTCCACAACTTCACCCTCTTTCTCACCTCCTATTGTATGGCCAACTTGACTACTATCACCACTCTCTAAAGGTCCATGGACACCACATTCACTTTCTACTATATTGTCCACAACTTCCGCTTCATCCACTCCATGCACCACAAACAAGTGAACTTCGCCATAACGGTTAGCCATGTTCACCATATTAATTGCACCATTGTCATTAGACAACAAGTGCAACATCTGCTCAATTGAATACCATAACCCATTAACACTAATATACCCCATTTCCTTAATTGACCCTAACACTTCAAAATAACTCCATCGATCATGATCCCATGACCAATTAGTTGTTTCCCCACCAATATATTTAAAATATTCATCATGGCAAGGTGTCCACCGTGGTGGACCACAACCTCGAATCTTTGGTCAAGCATCCCAAAGATCGATAGACGGACAAAGCCTGAAAAATATTAACAATGTTTAAAGTGGGAGACCACTTACACAATCAAAATTGTATTAAAGGTTAGTGGGCACAGAAACCCCACATCATTTTGGACCAAACCCACCACCAAAAACTGACAAACAAAGAATTTAAAATTGGGGGACAAAAATTTCTACTCTATCGACAATGATAACTCAATTAAAACTGACAAAACTCATGCACAAATAAAACGGAGCAAAAACCCAAATCAAAATAGATAGCCAGAAAAATATCTCAATAAATTTTATTATTCTTTATTATATTTATTTTTATATTTTATTATTTATTAATATTAAATATTATATTTTATAAAAGAAATAAAAATCAATCTAATTTTTTTTTTAAAAGTTATTAAAAAAATTTGGGACCATGCCCTCCTTAATGTCTTCTAAAATATATATATATATATATATATATATATATATATATATATATATATTTTGTAATAGAATATAAAATATTTACATTATCTCAATTTTGATTTTCTAATTCTAAAATAATAACTAATTTCTAAAATTTAAAGATGTCTTTAGAAACGTAAATGTTTTTTAAAAACTAATTTAAATAAAAAAGTTATTAGGTAAATATTTTCAACAATGAATCATATAATAAATCTTAAAAGAGATCTGACAAACCATAAATGAAGTCATAAATGAGGCCGCCTTCCAGAAGCCTGCTATTGAATCTAATGATAGTGAATTTGAAACTGGTCTGGATGAAATTGGACTTGACCAACAAGATATTATCCTCAAATCATCAGAAAATGTTATCAATCTTGATGTCAATATCAGCGAGTTGAAAGATTTTCCTTATTTATCAACACATACCAGTTAAATCAAGTTCAGTATGTGCTCTTTACCGTTCATTACATTTTACATAATGGTCAATCGACAATCACGTGAACGAATTGAATATAGTCGTCAAATAACTTTAGTGTTTTTTTTTTCTCAAAATAAAGTCATAAAATTATTGATTTTTGATTTTCTCCATTTAAAATGTTAATTTAGGTGTAATGTCAACTTAAATAAGCACAAACTTAAACAAATATATATTGTATTTATAAATAAAATAAAATATTCTTTTTAAATAAAATTGATCCAACAAAAACTCATAATTTGTATAATTTACCCAAATCAACCAATAATTTAAATAATCACCGTATAACTAACTCAATAAATTAAATGATGAAATATAAAAATTAAAATATTAAATATGAATTATACTAAATGAATTAAATTGAATCCAACTCCATCCAAGACAACCATGATCAACCTCCTCACTGCATATCTCATAAAATGTCGCAACTTTTTATAAACTTAACCAATGACATTTGGCAATGGTTGATTGGGGTTGTCTTATGATGCTTGTAAGGAGTCTGAGGCGGTAATCTTCTATTCATGTAAACACGTGTAATCAGGTTTTTAATTTCAATATTTTCTAAAATTAATATTTATACTACTAAATTGAAAATTCTAAAATATATAGTAACTAAGTTTAAATTTTAAATATAAAAACATGTAAATATACAATAACAAATTTTTTTAAAACAATAAATTTATAAATCTTTATTCTTTTATAATATTCATTTTTTTATTATTTAATTTAAAACTTAGATTAATACTTAAATTTTCAATTAAAATTATATAAATGTCAAAATAAAAAATAATTTACATACATCTTCTACTTTTAAGTAACTTTTTTTTAAAATTATCATAGTCAAATAATATCAAAATTATTCTTGGATACAACATATATCAACATGTTTCTTTGCTTTTAATTCAAAGTTTTCTTTCACAACAATTTTTCTTCCAAATACAGGATTTATAAAAAAACTTCAAAAGAGTTAGGAATCCAACATTAAACAAATAGGAGTATTGAATAGAGAGATGTAAAATGTATAATATGAAAAAAAAAACCCATAAAATAATAATCACAATTTTGAGTTGAAGATGGCATAAAGTCTCATATATGATTTGATTCATACCTCATTCAATCTAATCTCTCCGCAATAATACTTGCACTTGAAGATCCAAAAGAAATTAATTGAAACATGAAATTATGAGCAGCTATAGGATTTCCTTTAACAGAATTATTGCTACATATTGTAAATGATTAACAAAATCAGTTTCCAACAGAAAATCTTTTGAATAGATACATGGTACAATTACAGTACATATTGAAGGTTCCTGTTGATGAAGTGGGTAACCAAGTCCAAGACACCCACCATGACCACAACCCTACCACCACATCACTTTCAAACATCCATGTTTTCCAACACTCTTCCTCATAGTGTTTTCATGGAATCTTTCAAAACATCAATGCTCGTTTAATCATGCACCATGGACAAAACAAAGGTAAAATTAAATAACGAGTTCGAAGAGCCAATACATGTTCGGTTACATGTCTCAAAGAATTTGATTCGTATCACCTCAAAACACCCTCCCTCTGTTTAGCTTCTACTATCACTGGTTCAAACTAAAAAAATACTACCACACTTTTGGTGGCTCTCATTCAAGTATTTCAAAACTTTCCACCTAATAATGAACTCTCCTTAACTAATAAGACCTGATTCATATTATAATTCTCCACTTTCTTTTGTCTCAAATTGTTTTTTTTTTTTCAAGAATTTAGTTCAAATAATCTGTTCATAGAATATAGGTTTCAGAAAATTATATCCTTAGCATTTTAGATATGTAAATATTTATGTGACAAGAGCATTTTGAATTTTTTTATGGAAATTTTATAAAGACTTCAGTTGTCGAATGCAGGGATTCAGAAAACTAACCCCACAACCAGGTGTTCGTTTCATCAATGGTTCGATGTAATTTTGGCACGTTTTGCACAACATTTTAAACATGAATTTAAGTCTAACAGTTTTATAAAATTCACTTGTAAAACTTATACAGAGAAAATGTTTTATATATATATATATATATATATATATATATATATATATATATATATATATATATATATAAAATATATATAATAGTGAGTATTAGATTAAATATTTATGAATGATATTTAAGTAAATGATATTATAAGTTTAACAAATAATAAATCTAGTAGGTCAATTTTTTAAATAATTTTAATTATAGGTAAATTTTAAATCTAATTCAATCATATAAATGTTATAAATAAGTTTTACAATTATTTTTAATTCAGTGACGGATTTTTTTAGGATTGAGGTGCTCAACCCCTTAATTTTTTTCTTTATATGTTTAAATTTAATGTATAATTTAGAACACTTTTTTATTTTAATATATTTTATATTTTTCGCATCCCTAAAATTTTGATATATCTATAATTAGAAGCGAATCTTCTTTAGGGGGGTTGAGGGGCCTTGACCCCAAATATTTTTTATATGTTTAAATTTAATGTATAATTTAGAAATTGTTTTTCTAATTTTAATATTTATATATTTGAAAAAATTTTATATATTCATAATTATATATAAAAAAGATTTTTTTATTATTTATGTAAGGCCCACTTTTATTGAGTGCCCTAATGTTAAGGGCTGCCTCATTGTTGGGCCTAAAGGTTGGTCCATAGGGTGTCAAGGCCCCTAAAGCAGCCAAGTTCCTCAATTGCAAGTCATTCTGAAAGATCAATGCCCTAATCACCCATTTTCTCTCCACAAAACCTCTGCTAGGGTTTCGAAGTATGCTCAAATTCACGTTCAACTTGACCTTGGTTCGGCTCACTTTTGCAAGTCTGGTTCTAGAGCTGCTGTGCTCCGTGGTTAAATGTCGAAGTCTCGAATAACCCCTTTCCAAGTAAGGGAAGCTAGGGTTCGCTTGTTTATTTCAATTTGTTACTTGTTTTGATTATGTTTCATGATGGCATGACTTGATTGATGATTCTAATTGATTGGAAACCTGTTTAAACATTGTTTGGCCTGAATGCTTGTCTGCTGCACGTGAGAACAGTGGTGAGTATTGTTTTTCTCGCCCAAGTGAGCGTGTCTCGCTTAGGCGAGACTAATAGAGGCTCGCCCAAGATCTTCTGCTTGAATTGTCGCTCAGGCGACGAGTTTGCAATTTTTGAGCGAGGGTGATCTCGCTGAGGCGAGAAGGGGCTCGCCTGAGCAAGAGATCGCAGAAGCTGTTGTCCCACTCCTCGAGCCCTCGCCTAGGCGAGAAGGGGCTCACCTGAGCGAGAGGATCTCCCTCACCTGAGCGAGACCTTTTAGCCTGACCGAGACTGGGGGTAGCTTTTGGTACTATTGTTGAGTGGTTCACTGATGTGTTGCTTGCTTGTTTGATCTAAATGCTTTACTAGAAGGGTTGAGGGATGATGCCATGGTTACAGTATGAGGTTGAGATGGAAATAAAATGTTGCTTTATTGTGTATGAATTGGGAAATGGGAGCTGTATGATTGGTGGTGTATATACATATGCATGTCAACATGATATTAGTATTTATGGGAACTCTCTTATTGGTTGGTGACACATATACAAAGTCTGAGTAGGACGTAATTCCATGACTCTTGTAGTGAGAGTTCATGGTGGTGCCTCAACTAATGGACGTAATCCCATGGACCTTCCTATTGGGAGTCCCTGGTGGTGCCTCATCTAATGGACTTAATTCCATGAACCTCGGGATGAGGGTTCATGGTGGTGCCTCAACATAAGGATGTAATTCCACGGGGGGTATCGTGGTGGTGCCTCATGGCCAGGACGTAATTCCACGGAGGTCTCGTGGTGGTGCCTCATGTAAGGATGTAATTCCGCCTCATGGTGATGCCTCACTGCTAGGATGTAATTCCATAGTTTGGTGGTGGTGCCTCATCGCATGTATCCGGACAGTCGAGTCAAAAAGTCTTAAGTGGTTTGGGTATATCATGTGTGGATATCTGTTAATTATGTTTGGTTTTGAACTTACCTGCTGAGTGTTATTATATAAGGATCTGTTACACTAGCTTACCCTTTCGCTCGCTTGTATGTTGTGTGTGACTTTCTCCATTGCGATGATCATCAATTTTATTGATGTGAGCAGATGTGAGAACCCCTGGCAGTGGTAATGATAGTAGAGATGCTGCAGCTTAATGGTTATGGACATGTATTGAGCTCACTATGGGGCCCGCGGCTGAAGGAGTTTATTTAGTTAGAATTTCTCTTGTTTTGGAAAAAATCTTATGTTGTTTTTGAACTATTGTATTGATGATAGGCAGTGTGGCGTCTCTTTTCTTTATTATGAATAGGTTTGGGATACCGTGTACCTTCATATACCGATTTCCGTACTCTTTGGATATTTATATATATGACGTTTTATTAAATTGAATTTATTTATTTAAAATGGGGCGTTACAATTTATATATATTTTACCTTACAATATAATTATTTACTGATTTTTTAAACATGAATAATTATTTTAATATGTATTTTCTATACAATTATCCTAACAATTTGTTGTTTTTTCTCTATCATCAGGCATTATTTTCTTATATTTTCTTCATTTATTTAACAAATGTTTTTCTCCATCATATTTGTAGTGATTATCCCTTATATTTATTTTTTAAAAAAATTGCTTGTATTTTTTTAAATTTGATATTACCAAAAAATTATAAATGTTATTAATTCAACCAACTTAAAAAAATATGTTAATCACTATCATAAACAGTAATACACATGTATTACTTATTTCTAAGTCAGAAACAACCTATATTTTTTCAAATTTCATATTATCTTAAAATTAGTAAAATGATTAATTTATAATATAGTATATTATAGATATTTAAAATACGGGTATATAATAGAGTCTATCTTCATGCTAATTTATATAAAGATTGTCACTTCCAAAATATTTGTTAAATATCCGTTATTGCATGTTGAATTTCAGTCATTTATCAATAATTTGTTGCATTTTTAACGAAAATTTACAAATAAATTTTTTGATAACACTATGTCGTTTCTTGCCTCTAATTTATCGGTGACTATTATAATTACAGTGTTGTATTTCCTTATTGGCCTTACAAAAGTAGCGCAACAAAAAGAGACCCTTGAATTCATGGATTTTAAAAGTAAAATCTTTTTCCCAGGGTTTCCTTTTAAAATTAAAACTTGTAATCGTTTAAATGTTTCTTAGCTTTAATCAATAAATCTTTTACTATATTTAGGAATGCAGCGTAAACAAATCAACTAAACAAGTAAAAGATTTACAAGCGTAGAAATGGATGAAATTCCATGCAACAAAATCTAAAGAAAAAGAGAGATCTCACACAGTAGCCAAATGAAGAGGATGAAGTATTTTTTGATTATCGTCATTGAATCTAGGAATCAAAGTCAAAGATGAAATATGAGACCATTGAAATCACATATTGAAAATGACGGAGACAAAATTGGAGAATAAATTCCCAAGTGTGGAATTAAGGTTAAACCACACATTTAATAATGTAATGAAGAGATTAATGTCACTTAATTTGATATATTGTAATATCTTAAATCAAGGTGATTTTGGTTGGCATGATGAGAAAAAGATAGTAATAATGAATAATGAGCCTTTTTTTTTTAATTAATATATAAAGTTAATGTCTATGTTTTTTCTTATTACAAGCTTCTCGTTAAGTGGTTTGATGAACTATTCAAAACATTTTACTCATGTTAATGATTAAAAAGTTCCTAATGACCCAATATTAAGAAATTCAATTATGTTAAGTTAATTTATAGTTCTAAATATAAATGTGTGCTTTTCAATTATTCGAATTGTTGAAAATCATTTTATCTAAAAAGTTATTAATTTTGATAATTATTTAAAATACTTTATATTTAAAGTTCACACATAAAGAACAATTAGCGATTTGGTTAGTCATTATATAGCGGCTTAATGAAAATGAATCACTCACTATTAAGGTAACTCTGACTTTGGCTCCTGAAAGCAGTGTGATTAATGTGAAACGAAACCAAAAAGGTGTTTCCAATAGTGTATAGGTGGGGACTGTTGCAAATAGTTGTCACACACTTTTTGTTGCTGTGATGGAAGATAGATCGTGTGGTGCAGATGAATCATGTGGCCATCCATGCGGATACATTCAATTCGGTGAAGAAATTTCGTTTTATGATTATGCAATATTATTTCATACCAATTTACCTATATTCCACTAGACTTTAATAGGTATTTAGATGAAATTTCCTAATCGACACATTAATTTGTGATGTGATTAACATTATTTATAATATAAGTTAATAAATTTATAATACATAATGTTTAACTTTTTTTTTATTTGTTAGACTTAAATTTATATAAACATTCCCAATAAATTTTCTTTAAATGTGAATTTCTTCGTATTAATACATCTTTTGGATGAAAACATTTTAAATCTCGAATATCTTCTAATTGTTTTGTTGATCAATGTAACAACATATTTATCTGAATTTTTTTATCAAGAAGTCTTTCAATATAAAAATTATTATGTATTGGTTTGAACAGTTAATCATAATGATAAACTATAAAGTCTTACACTATAGATAGATAAAGAATTAATAATACTAATAATTTAAAAGTATAAATTACTCAACTTTCTTAAATTTATATAAAAAAAAAGTTTGAACTCACGTTTAAATTCACAATAAAGAAAATTTACTATAAATTGTTATTTAATTTTAAATTTAGCTGTAAATTGTAAGATAAAGTTTCTACCTTAATGATTATATATATTAATAATGTTTGTGGCAATGGGTGAATATTTAGGTAATAATAGTTGAATATTAATAAAAAGGATGATGGGATAGAGATTGGGCAAAAAAAGAGCAGTGGAATTCCCATAATATCCCTCACTCATAAAAGTGGTGGCACTGTTACCTTACAGACCCCTTTACCCAAAAAAAAAAGTATAAACAAACCGCTCCTATCGTACGGAACACAAGTGGCCACTGCCAAACGAAACCTCTTGGATTCTTCTATACCTCTTTCAACGCCCAAACTCTCCTCCAAACTCACTGTATTTACCATTCCTGCCACTCCCACACCAACAAACACTTTAACAACGTAACATAACCTTCACAAACAACATTACAATGCAATACAACCCTTGCAAGAAAGAAACCTAAAACCAAAAAATTTCAATTAAAAAAAAAAAATCATAGAGGTTCTCTCTCAGATCTGAGTTTAACAAATTTCACACTTCCTCTGATGGATATTTGTGGTTTTTGTTTTCGTTAATCCCTTCCGAGGAAAGAGGCTTTGATTTTGTGGAATTCGAATTGGGAGATCCTTTTCCTATTTTTGGTTCTGATTTTGGTGGAAAATGGAAAAGGTGGCTGCGCCTCCGATTCTGATGCAGCGGAAGCGCGATCTGTCGTACGGCGTCGTTGCGGGGAGTCCGAACGAGAGCTGGAAGTGGGAGTGGGACAGCGTGCGGTTCGCGGGGAAGGCTCCGAGCGACGACGTCGTGTTCGAGGAGGAGGGCGTCGCGGCCGTGGCTCCCCTGCAGCTCAACCTCGCGGGGAGGGTGAGCGGCGGTGGTAACAAGAGAGTGCGCTCGGGGTCGCCCGGAACGGCGACGTATCCGATGTGTCAGGTGGATAACTGCAGGGAGGATCTGTCGAAGGCGAAGGACTATCACAGGAGGCACAAGGTGTGCGAGGCGCATAGCAAAGCCTCCAAGGCGCTTCTCTCCAACCAGATGCAAAGGTTTTGTCAGCAGTGTAGTAGGTTTCACCCGCTGTCCGAGTTTGACGAGGGGAAACGGAGTTGCCGCCGTAGACTCGCTGGACACAACCGCCGCCGGAGGAAAACGCAGCCGGAGGATGTTACTTCCGCCACGCAGGCCCCCGCCGCCGCCGTCGCAGCAGCAGCAAATTTGGAAATCTTCAACTTGTTGACTGCAATAGCCGGAGCTTCGCAGGGTGAGAATTGTTCGTTCAATTCAATTTTTGTTTAATTGATCGATTGATTAATTTATACTTTTTGTTGTTTTAAATAAGTTAATTCTAGTTCAACTCAATTCGAACAATAATAAGTACACGTTAAAGGCTTATTTATTTATTTCATAAGTATTTAGATTTATGTGGAATCTATGAAAAATCATTAATCATTAGGGTGTAATTGCTCCGTATTCAGTCAAAGTTAACCCTACAAAGCATTAAAAACAATGATTTAGTTTTTTTTTTCTTTCTGTAATTGGTGGATTTCAATCCTCATCCTAGGATCTAAGTTTCATAAAGAGGGTCTAATTCATTAATTTTTAGTATTACGAAAACTAAATTTATTTGTTTTGGTCTAAGGTCATCACATCAGGCATGTGGACTAAGGTCGATATTGATCGGAAATTGAGGGATCTAAGAAAATTTATTTTACCTAAATAAATAACTATATTTTCGAAATGAAAGCTGATAATCTAAAAAGTGATCAATAGTTTCTTTATTTGGGTTTTGCAGAGACAATTACGATTATTTTTTTCTCTTTTTAAAACCGCACGCAAGGCTCTATCAGTTAAGAAAACAACGATTTTCTTTTCACAAAAAACTGATGCGAAAATAATTTCAAATAATAATAATTTAAATTTTCTGGGAAAAGTTATGCAAAAGTAAAAGCTAATTTTGGAAAATAATAACTTGTTTATCAGGAAAATAACATAAAACCATACTCTTGTTCATTTGGGCCTTTTGTTTCTAGGGTAAAACAAGCTTGCACTAAGTTTGTTTGGGTTGTGATGATTATTATTGTCACGTGTAGGAAAATTTGAAGAAAGATCACAAGTTCCGGATAGAGAGCAGCTTGTTCAGATTCTCAACAGGATACCTTTGCCTGCTGATCTTGCAACCAAATTGCGGGATGCTGGTAATGTCAACGGGAAAAAGGATCATGTACAATCGGAGACACCATCCTCCTATCACCATCATGACCAACTGAACCACACCCCAGCCGCCCCATTAACTATGGATTTACTTGCTGTTCTTTCCACCAGTCTGTCTGGGTCTGGCCCTGATGCCAATGCGTCCCCCTCTCAAAATCGAAGCTGGAGCAGTGATGGCGGTAGCTTTAAATCTAGGAGTAGTGCTGATCAGACGAGACAACAACACTTCTTTTCAGTTGGCGGAGAAAGAAGCAGTAGCAGTTCTCAGTCTCTAGTTGAAGATTCAGACTGCCAGGAGGATGTTAGAGTTAATTTACCGCTGCAACTCTTTAGCTCCTCCCCAGAAGAGGACAGCTTGCCTAAACTTGCATCTTCAAGAAAGTACTTCTCGTCTGACAGTAGTAACCCTGCAGAAGAGAGGTCACCATCGTCTTCTCCTCCTTCTCCTCCTGTCGTGGAGATGCAGTTTGATTTGCAGGGCGGTGCTACAGGTCTAAATCCGGAGAGCATATCTTCCGGAAGAGTAGTTAATTCAAACAAGGAAGCTAGCCAAAGTCATAGTTGTAATATATCTCTCGATCTATTTAAAGGGTCAAGTAAAAGGATCCAACAACCTAGTTGGCTTCAAAGTGTTCCATTTCAAGCTGGGTATACATCTTCGGGCTCTGATCATTCACCTCCCAGTTTGAATTCAGATGCTCAGGTAGTTTAGTTTGGAATTTTACTACCCTGTCTGCTTTTGTTTACGTGATTTGTGCTTTGCGTTATCTGTACTGTCTTTAAGCTTACTTAGGTAAATAGTATTCTTGAATTGAATCTATTTTGTGGTTTTCCAACAGGATCGCACTGGTAGAATAATGTTTAAACTTTTTGACAAGCATCCAAGCCATTTCCCAGAAACATTGCGAGCACAGGTGTTTACACTTTCCTTGAAAATTTGACATGGGGTAGTTATTTTTATTATATGCTGTCAAATGTGCATATCTGAATAACTTTTTTTTTTCTTTCTAGATTTATAGTTGGCTTTCTAATAGGCCATCAGACATGGAGAGCTACATACGGCCTGGTTGTGTGGTCCTATCACTTTATGCTTCAATGTCTTCTGCTGCCTGGGAGAAAGTTAGTGAACTGCTGTGATGTACATTTGCTGATTTTATAATTCTATCTTGCTGATTGCTTGCATGTTGTGTTTTTTGCAGCTAGAGGAAAACTTCCTCCAACATGTTCATTCCTTAATTCAAAATTCAGATTCTGACTTTTGGAGAAGTGGAAGGTTTCTAGTTCATTCTGGCAGCCAATTGGCTTCACACAAAGATGGTGAGCATCATAACTAGTTCTAATCTGTGACTGAGGTTTTTCTCTTTTTTTTTTTAGATTGAATATTAATATGTTCAGAGCTTTGCTGTCGGGACTGTTGTTTTCTACATTGCTGGAATTTTCTTTATTAAGTAGTTGAATTAGATCCTTTTTGGTCTTGAAATTCCAGGGAAGGTACGCATATGCAAACCCTGGAGAACGTGGAAGTCGCCAGAGTTGATATCTGTGTCCCCTTTGGCAATTGTTAGTGGACAGGAAACCTCTATTTCATTGAAGGGCAGAAACCTGTCAACTCCTGGCACAAAGTCAGTAAAAAATTTCCCCTTTTTTTGGTTGTTGTAATATGCTTCTTTCTGGTCTGTTTGTCTAATATTTCTCCTTACTTTTTGCAGGATCCACTGTACGGGTACTGGCTCTTACTCATCAGCTGAAGTCATCAGATCTTCATATCCGGGTGTCATGTATGATAATATAAAGTTAAGTGGTTTTAAAGTTCAGGATGTTTCACCTGGTGTTGTGGGTCGCTTTTTTATTGAGGTATTTTTCTACATTCTCAATCTTGCACTTTATTACCCTAGCAAACTCTGCACTTGCCGACACATGCATGTCTATAAAATTTTTCATGTGTGAATGTGGTGTTGTGTATACTGATAAGAAGTGTGACCTATTTTTATGATCAGATTGAAAATGGTTTCAAGGGTAACAGTTTTCCAGTGATAATAGCTGATGAGACCATTTGCGAGGAATTGAGACCACTTGAGTCTGAATTTAACGAGGAGGAAAAAATATGCGATGCCATTTCAGAAGAGCATGAACATCATTTTGGAAGGCCGAGATCAAGGGAGGAGGCTTTGCATTTTTTGAATGAGCTTGGCTGGCTTTTCCAAAGAGAAAGGTTCTCATATGTGCATGAGGTTCCATGTTATTCGCTTGACAGATTCAAATTTGTACTCACATTTGCTGTGGAAAGAAACTGTTGCATGTTAGTCAAAACCCTTCTCGATGTACTGGTTGATAAACACTTGCAAGGGGAATCGTTGTCAACAGTGTCAGTGGAAATGTTGAATGCAATCCAACTCTTAAATAGAGCAGTGAAAAGAAAGAACATAGGCATGGTTGATTTGCTCATTCACTATTCTTTACCGGACAAAAATAGTACATCGAGGAAATATGTATTTCCTCCTAATCTTGAAGGTTCTGCTGGTATTACACCCTTGCACTTGGCAGCATGCACGGCTGGTTCTGAGAGTGTAGTTGACTCTTTAACAAGTGACCCACAGGAGGTAAATGTTTTCTCTGTACTCCATTGCTATACCATCTGTTTTCACCGAAGTAAGGGAAAAAATTAATTGGGTGTAACACAGATACCCAGGTTCCTGCGGTAGTTATTTTGGGTAAATATCATCTGCTCTCTCCTAGACGGCAGGTGGTACTGGGGATTTTCTATTTTGAACCTTGAGTTAATGCATTTCTATCCGGCTTTGATGTCTCTCCTGGTCATTTGTTTGTTTTCTTTCTTTTTGGGAAAGGGGGCAGGGGAAAATGGCAGATTGAAAATTAAAATATAAAATGGTTGAATTACCGTGCTACTTGTACGTTAGCATTATTTTCACCCTTAAATCAACTGTCTGATTGTATTTCTTGCCCTCCATTCCTTGTATTTTATCTTTAACTTGTGTTCTTGTGCTGCTTCAGATTGGCTTGAAGTGCTGGGAATCCCTTGTGGATGCTAACGGGCAGACTCCACATGCGTATGCTATAATGAGGAATAATAACTCTTATAATGTGCTGGTTGCCCGTAAACTTGCTGATAGACGAAGGGCTGAAATTTCAGTAACAATTGAGAATGAGATAGAGCAAGCCTCTCTAAGGGTAGAGCTTAACCAAAAGCAAAGTAACCTACTCAAACGAGGTCAGAGTTCTTGTGCCAAATGTGCGACTGCAGAAATTCGCTACAACAGAAGAGTTCCAGGTTCACAGGGTTTGCTTCACCGCCCCTTTATTTATTCAATGCTAGCTGTTGCTGCAGTTTGTGTATGTGTTTGTGTGTTCTTCCGTGGACGCCCTTGCGTAGGCTCAGTTGCTCCCTTCAGTTGGGAAACCCTGGATTTTGGCACAATGTAATTGGTATTGGAGATTCGGATAGAAAGGAAGTGGAAGGAATAATAAACCAGGTGGGAAACCCAATTGTTACCTTTTTCCCCTCGCATGGCAAAACTGCTTCTGTGGGGAAAATGCGGGATTTTGTGACAAGAGCCTAATATAAAACATATCGTGTGACGATGTAGAGTTGTGGAGGTGTTTGGCAGGTCAAACAACAAATTAGGACTGCCTTGTGTATAGATTCTGACTTGAATACTGCATCATTGTGCCGAGTTTAAAGGATATGACAAGCGATTCCTGAATGTTCCATCTGTTGGTGTTGGAAACTCAGTTAGAGAAGTCTTCAGCTTTTTTGGCCAGATAAAACCTGACACCCCCAATTTAAAGTTGGAATGGAACGGTGAATAAGCCGCGAGCACACAATTATGAAAGCAGTAAGCATTCGGAATAAAGAGAACCGTGGTGAGTAAATGTTGGTTGTTCTTTGTGAGCTCAATATTTAGGGGTTCATTGCCTTCTTCCCAACGGTAAACCACAAAAAGTTCCATGCTTCTTTTTTTTTTCTTTACCTTAATTGTTCTGTTATTTTAAATCAAAATCACAAGTCCAAGTTATTCTGATGCATAAGTTTCGATACTGTAAAGTTTGATTTGAGGGTACTGATCATAGGGCTGACCATACAATATGATGAAAAAGTGTAACATATTTCAAGTTGTATCTAATTCAATTCACGTTTCAGATTTGTTTTCTATTTGCTCCTAGATTCTAGATTGTTTGGGTTCTTATGCGGATGCTTCCTCTTCACCCTGCGTCACTCTTCCAACGCAAGACATATTCAAGAAGTGGTATGCTTTACTAGTCAAATAGTGTGTTTTTGTGCATTATTTCTTTTCAGACTCGTTGCTTTTGGGTGAGATTAAATTAACTGATAACACGAGCTTTAACTAAAGCATTGTATGCATAAAAAAATCATGAAATTCTCCATTAGATTTTAGACTCTGTTTGAAACAGAATTTAGGCCAACTACCCATGAGAATGGGATCGGCGTTCTACGTAACGTGCCTTGGAAAGTGAGACACGCGTAAAACCGTCATAGTATCCATGTGATGGGTTCACAGTACCTTGCCTCACCTTTTTGAAGTGTCCTTTGACCAGTTTTTTGGACAGCGGCACATGGTGTGAGATCAAGGGCCCATTGATTTATTACCAAAATTAATTTAACTTACTGAGATGTGATTTATTGTAAATTTTATTATTAAAGTTAAATTCAATTTTTTATTTGTAAAATCTAAAACGAACAAGTATTTGTTCTTAGTTCCGCCTTCTAAGCGACTATCGGGTATATCATATCAATTGGTCTTTAGAGCTTGAAAACCCATGTTTTCGATGTGAAATGGGGAAAGTTTTCGACTTCATCAATGCGACTTTCTGATCGATATTATGCTTTTCTTGTTATACTGCTGAAAGTAGGTTGGTATGAACATTTGATTTGGTGGTATATATTTTTCAGTCATGGGTGACTTTAGACTTGTTCCATTGTAATTGAATCGATTGTGACTGATGGCAATAACTTGGACCTTATTAATTCAGTTGTCCAACACTGCCTTTGGACTGATAGTCCGAAACAGAATTGCTTGTGAATTGCGTTAAGGCTATATATGTTTCACATGATTTCACGTGAAAACATATATGCACATCCAATTATTGAAGGCATTTGAAATCATTTTAAAAGGCCAACTTGCTTATTTAAAAAGATGCAAAATAAAAGGGTAAAAGAATTTAAAATACGTAAATTTATGTTGGAAATATCTTAATAATTTAAAAAATAAATAATTAAACTAAACATCTTATTGTTATTTTTAATTTTTAATTTTATAAGTAGATGTTATTCATGGTCAGTGACTATATACTTTTATTATGAAAATTAATTAGATTTATTACAAAATTTTAATTACAAAATTAACTGTTAAGTTTCTCTGTTACCTATAAATATTCTTTGTTTATATAAGAAAAACATATCAACAAACACTAGAGTCATGTATATATATTTTTTATATTATCTTTAAGACATTGGTGTTTATAAGATTTAGAAGTTGTATTCGATTGATCTAATGAATTATTGTATCTTGGGAGAGAAACACATTTATCTTGTTGTGTCTTATGCACTAAAAATGTTTTCTTTCTTTAAGAATAATACTAGCGTATCCCAACTTAGACTATTTATACTTAATTTTTTCATTTATTTTTTATCTCGTATTGTTATAAGAATTATTGAATCTTTGATTAATATTAGTTAATTTATATATATATCTTAGTATATTATTTCTCTAATAATTATTATTATATATTATTATATTTTTATTATCAATAATATTATTTGATTAATATTTTCTAACAATTTATTGATTTCTCTTATTGTTATAACTCAAAAGGATACATATGGCATAAGCCTTTAGGTTACTTTGTCGAGAAAATACTATCCAATAGAAGATTATTAAAGTGAATGAAATATGAAGAAGAACTAAGGTGCATTGCACAAAAATAGTATATAAAAAATAGCAGAATAAGAGTGTTTAAATATGGAAGTCAAGTATTAAAAAAGAAATTACGTTTAGTGGTTGAGATTTGTTAAAATGAGGATCTAGATGTATTTTCGACCATTGATATATATATATATATATATATATATATATGTTTTGATTCGAATATGCACGGAATTCTATACCCATTATAAAATTATCTATAGTAGGCATGAAATCCTACGTCTGTCATAAAATTTTTTATAATGGATTCGAACAAAATAACTGTGTGGTTCTACCTTGACACATATCTATCATGACAAGATTAATTATTTATAGTGTCGTTAAACAAGTTCTCTTTTAAATCAAATCTCTTTATATGAACTTTTTTTCAATTCTCGCTATAACAACCCGATTTTGGGTGATAAATAAAAATATGGGTAAGCCATTCAATATTAAAATAAACATAAGTAATTATGGATAAGTTGAAAGTCATTACAATTTATAATTAGTGTATATTGTATTTCTAAACACATTTCACAAAAACCTTAGGTATTACAAAATGTTAACTAGACACTTAATACAATTTTTCATATTACAAATATAAGTCTAGTCATTCAAACCATTCTATACTAGTCTATCTACAAATCCTAATTCCAGCTTTGGTGCTACTATCCTCTGTTCCTATTTCTTCTCCCATATTAAAATTCAATTATCAGACAAGAAAGGGAAAGAGAAAAGAACACATAAGAGAAAAGACAAGGGTAAGCTAATTTATAAGTATATTAATAAAACATACTAATTACATAATTTCCATTCAATAAATTAATTAGATATTTTCAATAGTTCACCAAATTTTATACAACTATATAATCAACAAAACTCAATTTACTCAAGATTACCATATTCTATACTAAAACAACTTTTGAAAGATTAGTGTATTGAATAAACTCATGATCTTCGAGACTGTCATATTTCCCTTCATTTCCTCTTGTTAACCAACTTTATTAAAAGAATTTGAATTATAGTTCAAACAATGATAGGGTTAACTTTATTAGCTTCCTAAGTATGATACTATGTTGTATCATACCGTCTATCATGTGAAGACTTCTTCAACACTCACCACCTAGATATCATACTCCATGTGGATTAGATACCAGTAGAGTTAGATAGTCTCATTCTTGAATCTCCTTCAATACACTTTGATATACTAAACAATAATATTCTCCCATGAAAATAGTTATTGTGACCGGCGGCCCAGAGCAATAATCTCATCGCCCAATACTCCAAAACAAAGAGTTTCTTGTAAGGCTTTCTGCCCAACGCGCATATGAGTTGCCCAATGCCTATATGAGTCACCCAACGCCACTAAGATAATGACTCACTGTCAAAGTTGCAACGCCATATAGGCATTGCCCAACACCAACCTCATTGGAGCTCTCTACCAAGAATTTTATACATTTTTGCCCAACGCCTAATAGTTATTGCACAACGCCTGCATCCCTGCACCTATCGCACCTTGTTGGGATTTAGGGTAGTCTAACGGTAGCAAGTTAATGAACAAGTTTTCTCAAAGTTTTCAACCTAGCGCTTAGTGATGGGCTCTTGTGCCCAATAATACTCGTACAAACATAATTTGACAAATCCAAATATTTTAATTCTTCTACACCGGAAAGCTCATACATCATCTATTCAATCTAAATGCATTATAATTTCTCTTGGTTTCATTAATTTGTTACAATCAGCAACCTTAAGTTATTGCGATGTTATACTTCATCATGAGTCATGGATTCACAAAATAGACTTATCCAGATTTTAGCTATCCAAGATCAGGATATCTTTTTCCATATCAGAAACCATTAACAAACAAATAGTTTTTCTGGTCAAGATTTCTTCTTTTTAAACATTTCTACATGTAATTTTATCCAAAAACTCCAACTCACCCAAAAGCCATTTCAAAATGCATCAACACGTTTTTTAATACTTATCAACATAATTTCTAATCAACACAATTTTATAGAGTCTACATTTATGATATTTCATCAATATGCAATTCATCAACAATCATTCTTATCAATGCCCAAAAACACAATACAACTCATGAGATCACATCTCATATCACAAAAACCATCAAAATTGCATTTTAATAAGAATCTCCCCAAATCAATTTAAATATTCAGTAATTATTAACTTAAATTTAAAACATTTTAAATGACCAACTTCCCTTACCTTGAAGTGGTGATCAAGCATAACTCTACCCCTTTTTATACAGCCTCACACCAAAAAGATCGTTCTATCACAAAAATAAAGGTCTAATCAATAATTTGAGCAAAATTTTAAGATCAACCTAAAAGACAGTTTCATCAAGAATAAAGGGAGATTACATGGACTCCAAAAATAGGCGTGCATGTATGGAAAATGGATTGCTCTGTAGAGTAATGAGCAAAAAATTAAACTTACCTAATGAGAGAAATTGAAAGAGGGCTTTGATAGAGTTTTTCACGTTAATCACTCTGTAGTGTTGAATGTTCACAAAGATGATATATTAGTCAGGTGTGTAGAAGGGAAAGGAAAATGGAATTAGAGGATTAGGTTTTTGGAAGAGAAACTTGTAACGTCCTAACTGAAAATTACTTAATAAAATAGATAATTGTAAATAAACTCAAATCGTCATAAAATAATATTCCCAAAATGCAAGAAAGTTTAAAAACTCGTTCACCGTGCTTAAATTCAAATCCATAAATCCATAGTAATTAATACAAGTTCCAAATCAACTGAAAATTAAATAACTCAATCATAAATGGTTCATAAAATAAAGTCCTATGATAACCCTCTCTCCCTGTCTACGCATTTCTAGCATCACCTGGAATATCATCTGCACACGTGTGATATGTCACACGATCAATGTCAAACACAAATAGAAATGGTGAACTCAAATCAAAATGAACACACAATTTAATAATATAAATACCCACCCAAAATACTCTAACTCAACTAATGTTTATTCTTGAAACCTTGTTGCCCTAAGGTATTCTAAAACATCATCTCATTATTTAAATTAAACTACTACCCCATGCATACAAGACAATTACTTGACCAAGGACCCAAGATATATCATGCTTCCACGAACCTGCCCATTCGTGGTCCAACCTCTATGTACCTCCCCACTTGTAGTCTAACTCTACGGACCTCCCCGCCCATAGTAGTCCAACACGCATGATCCATCCAGCTACGAACCTTTCCGCTCGTAGAAATTCTCAAGTATGAGCATGGAACATGCGAACCTCCCCGCTCGTATCCTCACAAGAGTATCACTAATATGAACCTCTCTGCTCATTTAATCGCATTCCAACACAAGTCATGAACCTACCTACTTGTGACAAAATCAAACATCTTCTGGTCCATATTTAACATCTCAATAACATGTATAATAAGTCCACACACATCCAAAAACAATAACAAATATCCCATACATCAATTATACACACACACACACACACACACCAACACACACACACACACACACACACACATATATATATATATATATATATGTATGTATACATTTACAATTGAGACCATGCTGACACTTGAGTTTATCCAAGAGTTAATCATATTCATAGTAGCTCTAAAATAATCAAGTAACACATATTCTAATAGAAAATCCAAGGATTATGATTTCATAATTTCATTTTATTCCTTTCTCTAAGAAAATATTACAACCTATAGACTCTATATCTACACATGTCATTTATATTTCTAACATACTTTCACACTTATCACCATAAATTAGTAAAGTTTTCCAAAAAGAACCCATATACTAATTAAACTCCTAAAATCACATAAAGATATAATATTATATTATTCTATATTTAATAGAATATCCAAATATGCAAATAACAGTACCATCTATATCCTTATATGAATACTTAATTATTTTATTTTATTTATTTTTTATTTTTATTTTTTATTTTATAATATATTTTAATATAATATATATCCCTTTGCAACCAATTTTGAATACTTAACTTTAACCTTTTACATAATATCATCACCTTCCATTTTTAATCACTTTATAACCCAAAAATAACCCAACTATAATTATAAAACCAACAAACCAACTTTGAAACCACCCCATAAAAAAAAGAGAACTAAAGAAAGGAGTGGCTGCACTCTAAAATCACGTGAGGTGATTTGTCCAAAGGAAGGAAGACTACCTCTTGAACCTAAGTCCTCTCAAACACCACACCATACGCTCAACCACTTGAGCTACCATCGCTCCTTATTACAATTGACCTAATTAATTCCATTAAATGTGTATCCATTTCCCATTTACTGTTAAATTAAATATTTATTTATATTTAATTTTCTTGGGTCTTACAAAGCTTTTGTTAAATAAATAAATGTAGGTTCGCACAATTCTCTCCCACTAAAAAAAAATTTGTCCTCGAAAATTGTCTTACCAGAGAAATAGAAAAATGTATGATTTTCTCATATCTTCCTCCAACTCCTTTATAGAATCTCCAGTCCTTTCATTCCATAATACCTTCACTAGGCTTATAGTCTGGCAATACCTAAGTTGTACCTAATGCCATATCAGATATCAAATTCCATTTTTTTGTATCAAATTGGTCGAACTATTCATCTGAAAATTTTTTCCCTTCTTTAATCCTTAAAACAGGTACAATTTGACTCAAAAGTCCTCAAATAGTACAATTTAAGCAATTTGGTAATATCATAGCTTCAAATTTAAGATTTTTACTAATAATACAATCACAAAGTCTCGTACCTAAATTGTCTCAATCAAATTTCACTAATGCATAATACACACACCAATTATCAATAAAATAAATCATTGCATCACAATAACAAACTAACTATGAAATCATTCAACCACCCTTCCATAGATCACAAACAAATAAGCACTTTAACAAACAAAATAAAAATAATAGGTTTCCCTTACTTTGAGTAGAAAACTTCTCTAACTAAAGTTGCTCCTTAGAGTCTTATTCCTCATAAGATGATTTAACTATACAAACATAGTCCCAATTAGAAATTTAAACATATCCTTATGATCACAATCAAACATATATTCACTTTGAGCTATTGAGTCACATGCATTGAACTACATGCTACATTTAGACTAGGTTTGATAAATTACAGTTTTATAATCATTGAGTAAGCTTTAGAATAATCGCAGTCTATAACGTTTGTTGCACTAGTGTAAGTTGCATATAAATTTCTTTTGATGCTTTGAAATACACATTTGGTAAGATTTATTTTCTTAAAACAAATATAAACACAGTAAACAACGTCCATGTGGTTATCTTCCATATGAAGAAATAATGACTTGACACACACACACACACACACACAAACCCACCAATATTCGATTCAAAAGTACAACGTTACACAAAGATTCAAAAGATTACGTTATCTTTCAAACATTACGCAACAATCATCTCCATGAAGAAAGTACAGTGTATACAATTTGATTTGTCTCATTGTTCTAAAGCTTTGCATATAATTAGTTTTTCGTGGGAGTGTGTAAAAGCTTTTGTATTCTTCACCATAGAAAGTTGTCCTCTAGTCAGGAAGCCATTCACATATCCTCTCTCTAAGAGTTACCTTTCTTTGAATAAACATTCTTTATTTGTAATCACAACTTACATTTACAATATTTGAGTTCTTAATCTTAGGGGAATTAAGGAGAGATAAATAAGAGTGGCTTGTGTACTCTCTATAGGCAATAATGATTTGGTATACTCAATTTCTAATAAATTTTTGATTAATGTAACCTTTTAAATTTTGACATAAGGAAAAAAAATTGAGTGTATCCCAAGAATTGTGAATAAATCAATATAAAATTGTTGTGTTGGCACTTTGTTCAACCCTTCTAAAGTTGTTTGATACTTTAGTTGGTGTAAGTGCCAACATTTTGAAGTTGGTTTTGTTATAAAAATATAATGTATTGCAAAAACTTTTCTAGATTCAAACTCCTATATCTAAAACCACATAATTACATACATTGAGTCACACATCTCATTCTACTCCACTACATCCTTTCTCTTATTTTATTGAGCTTATTTTCTACTCTCTTAAAAGTGTTCTTCTTGCTAATTCTGAGATCCTTGGAGATATTCGAGAAGTTCATGTCTCAGGAAAACCATCTAATTCATGTTCTTGTCATGTTTTTACAACAAGTTTTTGATAGAACGAAAGGTGTAATCCTATAATACTTACTCGTGATTGATCATCCACCTTTTTCCAAAGGATGTTGAAGTGTGGGAGGTGTAATCCAAATGATAGAACGAAAGGTGTAATCCTATACATTGTTGAAAATGACAACCACATTCTTATATGAAAAGCAAGAGTTTATACCAACCAATAAATGGATTGAATAACTAAAATATTTTTACCAGATGAATGCAAAAAAATGCAATACCTTTAGGGTGTTATCTCTAAAGATGAGTATGCAAAGTTTCACTCATTATTAGTGTATAAAGCGAATGTGGGACACACTAACCGTCACTAAAGAAGGTTTTAAGAAAATAAAAGGGAATAAACTTAATTCCTTGAGTATTCATAATTGGTAGTTTAACATAGAAGGGAATGAAAGCCATGTTCTACATATTCCAAGTAATTATAACATTAGTACTTACAATATCATGAACAAAAGATTAATAATAAAAAACTTAATTTCATTTCAAAAGTTTTCATTTAGATACTTTTTTTTTTAAGTTATACAAAGTTCTTTTTATCTTTTCAATTTGCAAAACATCCCTAAGTTTCACATGATTTTAAATAACATATCAATAATACACTTATCACATGATTTTATTAAAGATCATTTAAAAATATTTTACATTTAAAAAAATCAATTGAATTCTTTTTGTTAGAACATAATAGTTTACTTTCTACACTAGTGCATATTTGCCTTTCTAACTCGGGCTTTATGCCTTGATCAGAATGAAAACGAGGTATATAAATAAACAGTGACAATTTTGAAATTTACGCAATCTTTTATGCCTCAGTTACCATTACACTCGAGCTAGAAACCACCCTTCTACCTTGGTTGCGAAGGACCTGAGGCATAAATTGGTTACCTACTTCGGTTTTGTGTGAACCCGAGGCAAATAAATTTGTGTAGTCAAAAAAATAATTTTTTCAATTTTTTTTCCTGCTCTTTATGGCCTCGATTTTCTTGGAACTGAGGCAAAATAGGGTGTTATGCCTCGGTTATGTGTTAACTGAGGCAGAAGAAGGTTTTATGCCTTGATTTTTAATTCAACCAAGGTAGAAAGGTTAGGTTAAAAAAACCCCAAATCAGAAACAAACTGCACTTCATCTTCTTCCCTGCATGCAAGGGGCTTCTTCTTCTCCATTTTCTCTACACTTCGTCTTCGTCTTCCACCACCACAATAGACATCACGTCTTTTTCCTCTCCCTGGAGCGAACCACTGCACTACGCGTCTATCGCTGCTCCTGCGCGTCTTCTTCATCGCGTCATGTCCGCTATTGCGTGTAAGACCCGTGAAATTTAATTAATTAAATAAATATTTAATTAATAAATGTGGGTAATGAGAGCCTTTATGGCATTTAATATTGATTGATGTGATGTGGAAAAGTGCTAGCTTAAATGGTTGAGAGTACTTAATTGTATCAGAGGACTTGGGTTTGAGTCCTATGTATGCCTATTGTGTGTATTTAATTTATTTTTATTTTAAAAATATGCTTGATCATGTTGATTGATAATATAATCATAGAATTATATTAATCATCATGAAACATAAATTGGTTGAATGGTTGTGCATTAAGTTAGCATTGGCATGAGAGTGGGTTTGAACCTTGGGTAACCCAAACTAAACTATCTTTTTGCTAAAAGTTGTTTTGGCATGAATGTGAAAAGGTATAGGAACCCTAGCTGGCCAAAGAGCAGCCAAGAGTGGCTGTAAAACAGTCCATAACGAGACATTGAATGGCCATTAACATCCCCATTAAGCCTCATTTTCGTTTCTAGATAATTAACATACATTAAGACCTAATTAAAAGGCCAATTAGAGGAAAGGAAGAAGGTTTTCTGAGGCTACTATTGCACTGCACGTTAGGGAGAGAAATTCAGAGAGAAACGTGAGGTTGAGTGCAATCCAGGAGCTGAATTGGGTGAGAGAAGAGAAACCATTTTCTTATCAAAGAAGGAGACAATAACCTTCAAGTTTAGCAAGGAAATCCAGGTTAGGGGAGTTATACACGTTAATCTTTATGTTTAAACATGAATTGCATGATAAGTATGTGATGATTGTACATGAACCCCTTTCTGTTCGGTTAAATTTCGAGTTTCTGAAAATTCCCAGAAACCGCCTGGGGGGCTATGCATAGTTGCCAGGCGACACTGCTGTTTTGGCCTAATTCTGGGTTCTTGAGGAAGGAACCGCCTGGCGGCACATCCCTAGCCGCCAGGCGACACATGTTGCTTGCCCAGTTTTCTGGGTTCTGGTTGAATTGTCTGGCGGTGATGAACACCCGCCAGGTGACACGAGTCAATTTTGACTCGATTTTAGTGTTTTGGACTTCCTGTGTGATTTCTAATTGGTGGAAAGGGTGTTGAATTCTTTAAATGATTAAATGGGAGTAAATTATTGTGAAATTATGATCTAATAAAGGGAAATTGGATGATTATGGCATCATTCTCGTTTTAGGGTTGCGTAAGGAGGAACCTGAATGCGTGATTTGATTCAAGTGAGAATTTAACTGGAAGTGGTGTATTTTATCCTAAATAAGGGTTTGGGTGTCTAGGTGAAAGGGATTTTCAGGGAGTCTTCGCAAGTGTTGAAGTTCTGGAAAATTGCCTAGAATCATAAGTACTGCCTCGCGGCATGGGGCTTGCCGCCAAGCGCTAGCGCAGTGGTAGTGATATTGCGTGGCTGTGATGGCAGGCACTGGGGTGGGTTTTGTTGCAGTTGTATTTGTATTTGGAACTAGAAGAATTGATTTGGTGATATCCTTGGGTAAGTAATGATATAATCCTAATGCATAACCTAAAGTAGTGGCTTAAAACGTGGAATTGGATGGTATCAATTATTTTAAGACTGCTTATATGAAGTGTGATATAGTGTAAATTATGGACTGGTGTAAGCTATGTGAAGGAGGTCCAAAAGCGTGACTTGTTCTTTGATAGGGTTAGATTTATGAGTGAAGTGTTGGTAAGCACTTAGGAAGGGTGAATGGAAATTAAATACCAAGCTAATGTTTTGGACGTGAGTGGAATTGGCCTAGATGGGAGTGTGGTGTAAATGTTGTTAAGATATGGATGTTGTGTCTTGAGTCTTAGACACCTATGGGTAAATAATAGTGTGCCAAGGGTACGAGGTTAACAGTGGTATATGGTAAAGTTTGAAACATTGAATTAAGCAAGGTGATTTATTGGTAAACTTAGGTCGGTGAACCTAATTGGAATTAAGATCATGGGAAAACGAGTTAAATCACATGGTCTTGAGATTAATTAATTTGGTAGAGTTTAGTGATGGGGTGGTGCAGAGGGAGATGTAGAAATCAGTGAGGGAGAACTCAAAACCAGTACAATTAGATGTATTGATATAGCGCCTGACAGTAGAGTTGAAGCCGCCAGGCGATAACCACCAAACAAGTGCTCTTGGAACGTGTGCGTCTGGCGATGAGGGTGGTCCCGCTAGGCGATGTCTAAAAGTCTGGGTGCTCTAAGGCGTTTGGCGCCTGGTAGTACGCGTCCCCCGCCAGGCGGTCTGGAAGTGGGCAGCGCCTGGTGCTTTGTGGGTAGTGCAAGGCGATTTTGCTGCAGTAGAATTGGTTTTGTGCTGGCATTGTTTACGTGATCTACAAGGCTTTTAGGATATCTCAAAGGTCGGCTTGCTGGTGTTCCTTGAGTTGTGGCTTGGAATGTATCCCTTGAGTTGAGCTCAGGATAGGGGTTAAGCACATAGCATTTATTAAGTTGTGGCTCGGAATGACATTCCTCAAGTTAAGCTCGAGATGGCGGATGAACTTGAGGAACCCTTGAGTTGAGCTTGGGTTGACGAGTGTTGCCGGTGTGAGTGTGCTGGTTGTGGCCAGTACGAATAGGTCCAGATAGATTGCCCTCCTCAATAATTAGCTGACGAGTTTGGTAGTCTTGGGACGTTACGAACTATGTTCGTATTTGGTAACTCCACCTAGTGTTACGGTGTGTGATTCGTAGTATGGTTTCCCACACGTGCTCTATGGGTTATGGCCAATAGATATGGCAACAAGATATCTTGAGATACTCACTAGAAGACGTAGAACACGATTAACATGGTTGTGGCCATATGGTATGGAATCAAAGGAAGGAATTCCTTTGGTGTGATTGTGTGATATATATAAATGTGCTATATGTATATATGTTTATTTTGTTAGCTCACCATATATGCTTGTGTTTGATGACGATCGTGTACGCAGTACACGTGACCAGAGAATGTTGCAGGTGGATCTAGTGAGGCTCAGAGACAGAGCAGGGGCTAGCTGGGAGATTTTTTCTATAGAGATGTTTTTATTGTGAATTTTACAGACTTGTAATCTTGGTTTATGAATATGGATTGGTTTTATAATACCTTTTATAAATTGAATTTTGGAATTACTTTATAATGTGTTAAAGTTTTAATTTCCCTGTGTTTTTGGGAAACGAGGTGTTAATAAATGAAGCTGATGTAATAATTTTTTATTATTAATTAAATTCGTAATATTTGGTCGGGATGTTACATTGCGCGTCTTCTTCCTCGTATCAAGTCCGCCCCTATGCACTTACGCTTGGTGCCGCTGCTGCTATTATTGTGGCATCACGTTGTAGTCGCTGCTGCACTCGAAGACCCCATTATTGCATTGACGATGTTAAGAGGGAGGGAGGCTGCTGCAATTGTGCCATCATCACCGCTGTAGTTGACGTTGGTTGCCCCATAATTGAGGCAAAAAGATAATTCAAAATATTTTTTTTTAATTTTTAATGTCTTTTTGGCATCGGTTGTTATGCATATAGATTTAATACCATTATTACTTTTACTTAATATAGAGAGAAAAGACATAGAAGAAGAATAAACATAATAACATTTAATTAAAAAGTTACTTTAGTTAAAAATAAGAACGCCATAAATTAATTCAAATTAATTGAGAAGTTACATTAATTGATTTGAAAATTTACAACAGTTGTCAATTGAACAATAATCTTTCGATAACCAATGTTAAATCTATTTTGGAAAAGTAGTAAAATTAGCCTATTTTACTATTATTGTTATATATATATATATATATATATATATATATATATATATATATATATATATATTAGACTAATTGAACAATAATCTTTCAATAACCAATATTTAATCTATTTTGGGAAAACAGTATAATTAGCCTATTTTACTATTGTTATATATATATATATATATATATATATATATATATATATATATATATATATATATATATTTTATTTATTTTTTTTTATATTTTTTTTTTTTTTTAATTTTAATTT
>Ga0214542_1003927_pt1 | contig 29815 bp, 25 predicted proteins | sample CNSS1metaG_FD_160096 | JGI IMG/M metagenome (GOLD analysis project Ga0214542, IMG submission 160096) | Root nodule microbial communities from cowpea collected in UCLA plant growth center, Los Angeles, California, USA - CNSS1 | ecosystem: Host-associated > Plants > Roots > Nodule | place: USA...
GCAAAGTAAAATAGTGTACGGATTATTACAGACATAGAATTCCAGTTTCAAATTATAAAAAATAAAGGTCCTACGTCGCCTTGTTATCATCACCCTCCACGGCAGCTTCCGCATCCTTCTCCTCCTCTGCCGCCTTCTCCTCCACCTCCTTAGCATCCCCCTCATCCTCCTTCACCAACTTCCCATCAACTACGTCCTTATCTATGTCGAATCTTGAATCCGAGATATCCACATCTGCATGAAAGAAGGCCGCCTGCCGCAACCCCTTCTCAAAACCATTAATATGCTCTTGGATGACGCTGTTCTTCAGATCATCAAGTTCCCCAACAGCCCCATCATACTTATCCTTCATATCCTCATAGTCTTCCTCCAACTCCCCTATACGCTTGTTTAGTTTATCCTCAGAATCCAAGCAACGCACCTTCCATGTTGCCAGCCTTTTCCTTTCCGCTTCCCAGCCTTCTTTCTCCTTTTCTAAAGCCGCCTTCTCTTTCTTCAGCTTATCCACCTTACCCTGCAACTCCCCCACCTCCTTTACTTCCCTTTTGTAAAGAGACCCTACACGCCGGCTTAGGACTAAGGCCTTGCTTCCAAACTCTACCATTGTTCTCACAATATGATCCACCTCCATATTATCAATAGAGTTAACAACGGTATCCGGGAGGTCGATCGAGATATCCTTCCTAACGGATATCTCTGGCAACTCGATCAACCCGGCTTTAGGCACCTTCTCCCCACTAGCCGACCCTGCCCCGCTAGCCGTTCCAAGAAGAGCTGCCCTTATCTTCTTCACATCTTTGCCCTTTTCGGGTCGAGGCGGAAGCATAGCTTTCCTTTTCGTCCCACCATGTACGTGCACCTCCACAACCGATTCCTACAGGTTGGGAACATCAGCTTTCCCAGCCGCCTTGGCCTTAGCGGCCATTTCCTTCCTCAATGATTGAAAGAGCGCCAGATTCTTCTTGCCAGATTGCACCATATGCCCTGCAATAACATATCACGACTCGGATCAAAACAACTTAGCATTATTAACACAGCTTAAGTAATTAACAGATACCTTCAATATCTATTATCGGATGCACCGAATTATAAACCCTAACTAGGCCCTTAGTGGGCAATTTATCCACAAACTTCAACAACATCCCTACCACCTCCTTCTCACTAGCCGACAACTCCTCCAGTCCCATGTCTTTATATCGAGAAGGATTGTTGGTCCAGCTAAAAGGAAACTTGGTACTCCCATCCGCATTCATAAAATGAGATTTACCCCCTTCCTTGACGATGACTTTGAAGTACCCGTCCTTGAAATGCTTGAAAGACTGGGAGAAAGCATCCAGTCTGCTGATGCTGGGGCGACTGATTAAAGAGAGCCAAGTAGCCGGTCTCCGGGGTCTGGTGTCATAAAAATATAAGAAAGCATAGGGAGTAGGCTCCAAATATAAGGACTTGCACAGAATGCGGAAGGCCTGCAAGTAGGCCCAACTATTAGGATGTAGCTGGGTAGGTGCCACATTCAACACCCGTAGCACACCCATAGTGAAATCGTCTAAGGGCAGTCGCACATGAAGCTGAGAAAAGTGGCACATATACATGTAGAAGAATTTTTCGGTAGACCCCTCCTTCCCGTGGCATACCCGGTCGACGGCACTCACCCTCTCCAGCGAAACAATGTCTCCATTGACACCCTTGGAAATGACGGGTGTGCAGTTCAGCCAAGAGTTCAACAGACGAGACCACCTGAATAAAGATGATTGATCACGAACATCAGCAGCAACCCACCCATAGCCGCCTTTCGCCGGCCAGTTGCTCTCCTACAACTCTTCGGGGGGATCCTCTCGAACCTCCCTCACAACCTCCATCGGCATCCCGCTCGTAACAACTCCAGAACTCGTACCCTCTCCGCTAAGTCGCATATCCTTACTTCTATCTGACTCAGTACTTTCACTACTACTAGACAAAGACACGCTACCACTACTGGACATACCTGATTTCATTTTTTACGAGAAGATGTCGGTTGAAATTGAGGACTAGTCGGACAGTTTTACGCGCACAAGATCTCTAAATTCAGAATTCACAAATGAAACAAGTAACCCCTCATCTGTTTGCAAATATTTATAGTCCATAATCCCAAACGACGAAACTCTTCCCGCCAAAACCATACCACAGACCAATCGACACCATCATTACAAAGGATATGACACTTCAAAACGACGGTGCCAAAACTTTTCGATTTGACCACTGTCGCCCTTTCACCTACCCTCTAACGGTTATCACTTTTTTAGCCTTAACACTGTTCACCACACTTAAAGGTTGGGGGACTGGTGTATCACACCTAGCCGGTTCCGCTAGCTTATCAACACATATCATCCTTGACCGGCAACTCATATCGGACAAGGCTGGGGGACTGGTGTACCGTACCTAGCCAAACTCAACCAAATAAGTAAACAATGTGCATATCGAGGCCGCCAAGTATCCAGCCTAGGCCGAGTTAGCCTAACTTGTACCGGTTTTAACCTAAACTAAACGTCTAAAGGGACAACCTGCACCTCATATCACCAACCTAAGCCATCAAAGCAAGTAATCGGTCTAGACCGACTACTCGAGCATATCTGGTAAGATTACAGCCTAAACCGACCACTTCAATACACTCAGTATGATGAAGCCCCCGCATTCAATAAATCATAAGGGCCTGGGTTTGGGCCCTAGCCCACTCGCAAGCCCCACCTAGAGCCCAAGTCAAGGCCCAGCCCATGAAATAGTCAAACGTCATTAATGCTCTATAAATACGCGTGGACCCCATCATTTAAAGGTACGCATTCATTAATCACTGATTTGACTCTCTGAGAGCTTTGACTTACTTGAGCTTCGGAGACTCTTCTGCAGGTAACCCCTCCTGGGTTCAAGCTGACATGTATCGACCGGGAAGAGACCAACTGAGGAGATAGTGGACTACATGGTAAGGTGACACTTATGCCTAACCTATCTTATTTGTTCTCTGCAGGAACAAAAATCAAAATGCTCAAAATAAACAGTATGCTCAGAATGCAAGGAATGAGGAGTGTCAGGAATGTGATAAGAATCAGAAGAGTCAGGAAAAGTCACTGAATATTCAGCATGCAAAAATGGATTCCTAAGTTGCATACGTCCTCAGTGGAATGTCCTATCAATCTCAGGGTCAAATGGTTGTAATTCACTTGGGTTTCCCCTAGTCATGCACCAAAAAACATTAATTATAGTGATATTGGTATAACATAGGGTATAACTACAAGTATACTCAAACGAACTCCAAATGACTTGAAAATTGGTAGGATTGTCCTTTGAGTGCTCAAACAGACCCACAAAAAAAATCAGATCAAAACTCAAAGTACAAGTATTTTTAAAATATTTTCAAAAGTGGAAAAAATGAAGAAAAATCACAAAAAACATTGTTGAAATGTAGAAAATGGCATTTTCTAGAGAATCTGAGTTTGCAAACCGGAAAAGTGGGTTTTAACAAGGTGGGAAATCAAATTCCACCCCAAATGCATATAAAATAATATTGATTCTGATAATCAGTCCAAAAAATTTTTGAATCTCTCAACTCAGACCACACCAACTGCTCCAACTATTTTTCCCATTAAGTTCAATGTCTTAGAAGTGGGGGAAAAAATTTCAAGTCAAAACAAGCACCGTAGCTACCAGAACAAAAATCCAGAAGTTAAATGCCAGATTCGGACACTATTCATGCACTATTCACTACACTAGAAATGACACTATTCATGCGCGCCACGACACTATTCACTACACTACACAGACAACATGCACACTACACGAAAACACACATAAACACTACCACAATGAACATACACTAACTCAACCACACTTGAACTACACACACCAAAACACTGAACACAAACACACTGAAAATTTTACTTTGAACAAAACAATTGGTCCCCGACAATGGTGCCAAATTTGATAGAGGCCATAACCCACCAAATTAAAACACTTAAAATGCAGTATATGAAAGTGAACCAAGTCGTCTCCCAACGACCAATATTTTCATTCAAAGCTTCAATTTCCAGATGAACACAACAATAACACAAGGGGGGTTTGGCAGACAAATTCAGAATGCTAATCAACGGATTAAATTAAATACTACAGTGATAAAAAAGAAACGTATTGACATCCTTGATTCAAACACAATTTCACTTATCATAGGCCACCAAATTAACACCAACTCTGCCTTATCTCAATCTATTAGATAATAATTCAATAAGCAAAAATTACAATCCAACTTCATTATGCAATTAAGCAATGCGCACATCCTTAAATTCGTGACGGCCAAACTACATACATTAAGCATGAACATATCTTAACCTAAACTTATGCAATTACTCTATAAATTAAGCATTAACATATTCACCACATGCATTCCACGAATTCAGAACAAAGACATGGCAGATTTCACAAATCAAGCACAACCTCAAAGCTTCATTGCATTTTTCATCAAGGAGTCAATACACGAATTTAGCTACACATGGAAATGGGGCAATTAAACACTTCCAATCTAGAACCAGAACATCGAAAAAAAAAACCTAACTTATGAATTATGAAAACGCAATTTAAGAGCAAAAAGAGAGATTTCAAAGCTTCAATGGAATGCAAAACGGTGCTATCATATATAAATGTGAAAACCCCATTAATGGGTGCTGTTCCAAGTCTATAAAACCCACAAAACGAACTGCCCAAGCAAGAAAACGAATTCAAAACGTAAAACTCTCAATGGGTGCTGTCAAATGTGCATAAAAACGATGAAAATGAGCCAAAAACGTGAAAAACCGCAAGGAGCACCTCCATAGGAGCTTGGGGAGCGAAAATGGAGTTTGGAGAAAGATAGAAGATGATGTGTGCGACCCTTGCATGAAGGAGAAACCTAATTCTCGTGGTCCCATCACACTACCACTAATTATTTACAAAACTGCCATTATGAGCTGTAGAATTACAAAAATGCCACTCTAGGCCTCAAATGTTGGGTCATTCATTCTCATGACGTGGAAATGATTTAGCAACGATGTGGCGACTCTCTTCAACTAAATATTGATGTCCAAGCTCCAAAATTGTTTCACCCAAATACCTAAAAATAATTAAAAACAAAAATTAGGCCAAATAATGTGAAATTAGTCCAAATTCGGAACAGTGGCCCAATAAAGCCCAACAGATGAAAAACACTCTAAAGATGAACAATTAAGCACTGAACAACTATCTAATGGGTACACAAAGGATAGTGGAATGGAAGAAAATAATGACTCATCAGAAATCCAAAGCAGTAATTAAATTACATGAAAATTAAATAACAGTCTTTATAAAAGTCCCATGTAACTGGTCCCCACTCTCCATCACTATGCAGCTCTTGGCTCACCTGTAACATCATCTGCTCCCGAATAACAAGTTACTTGATCATCACCACACACAAACAAATAGGGTGAGCTATGCATAGAGATATAAATAAATATGAAGTAATCCCACCCGACAATTCATAATAATTCATTCATTTAGAATAAAATTTCCCTCTTTCCCCACTCATAACCATTATGAGTCCATGCATGCACTCTAAATCTTGGGATTTCATGTGCTTCCACGACCCTCCTCGCTCGTAGTCCAACCTACGAGCCTATCCCTCGCTTGGACTCGAACCCGCATACTTGCCTTTCCTACTATGAACTCCCTCGCTCAAAGCATTCTCAAGTTGAGCATGAGATGAACTCCCTCGCTCACTCATCCCAATAAGAGTACCTCGGATGAACTAAACCGTTCATGTTCCGCGTGCGATCCACCCATCATGAACTCCTTGCTCGTGACTCAAGCCAAGCACATCCCAGATCCTATGGACTTAGTCCTTTAAGCCCAAACACCACAAACACATGCATATAATTCCTATAATTTAGGAAACAACAAGCAAACCAGCTCAAACAGTACACACAAGCCTGAATTCTCACCGTTCTCCCTTAAGCCAGGGATCTTCGCCCAAGCAAGTGCATCTGTCTCGCTCTAGCTGGACTTCCTCGCCTGAACGAGTATGAAACAGTGTCTCACCATGACCTCTCGCTTATGCGAGACCTTCTCGCTTGAGCGAGACCCTCATTAGCTCAAACATACAAACCCTCACATGGACGAGGATTCTAATAGAACGCGTGACGATTTTCATCGCGACCTTGCATGGGCGAACCATGCTCGCTTAAGCGAGAGAGCATGTCGCTCAACACTAAAAGTGGTCGCTTGAGCGAGACGCTCGAACCAAAACTAGGAACGAGTTTTTGCAACTTTCACTTAGGCGAGTGGGACTCACTTGGGCGAAAATAGCAGAGTTTCTTCCTTATTCATGCACGAAAACAACCAAAATCATACCAAAAACTCAGTTTAATCATACCAAACCATACCAAAACCATTCGATATCAACAAGCAACCACATGAACATGTTTTATATCCAATTTGAACCATCAAATTTGGGATTTACCCATAAACCACCATTCAATGCCAAAACCCTCATCCTAATCATCCAAAGACAATACTTGAGCTTTGTCCCTTGTATTTTAAAGAATTCTTTCCAAAAGGCACTCAAAAAGATGGGATCCCTATCCAAGATAATGGATTTTGGAGGTCCATGAAGGCGACTAATGTCAACCGCGAATCATTGTGCTAAAGTTTAAGCAGTGTAATGCGATGTAAGAGCTATAAAATGACCATATTTTGTAAGATGGTCACAGATAACCCAAATCGTGGTATGTCCGAAGGAAGGGGGAAAGTGTGTGATAAAATCCATAGTTATCTCTTCCCATACTTGTTCCGGGACTGGAAGGGCTTGTAATAGACCTTGTTTCTTTGTTGGCAGATATTTGCTTTGCTCACAAATAGTACAAGATTGCACATAGATTTTAGTGTGTCACGGTACAAGCCTGGCCAGAAAAAGGAAGTCGTGAGGCGAGCGATTGTGGGTTTGGTGCCAAAGTGACCGCTAGTGGGAGTTGAGTGGAATTCGTCTAACGAAAGGCATCAAAGGTTGGCATGAGTAGGTATGAATAAGTGTCCTTCAAAATATAACACTCCATTAGAGACTTTAAATTTTTCTGGGGCTCTTTTGGGTGGTCTTGGAAAGTAATTCTTTTCCTTCAATGGTGGTGTAAAATTGGTGGAGAGTGTGGAACAACTGTGGGATTGGTGAAGAGATGAAAGCAAAAATGGAGTTTTGGGACTTGCGGGAAAGGGCATCCACAACAACGTTGGTTCGTCTAGGTCAGTAAAAAATCTCGAACTGAAATCCTTAGAGTTTGGTTGTCCATTTCTATTGTTCTGGTGTCTGAATAGTTTGGGTGAGGAGAGATTTCAAACTATATTAATCTGTATAGATCTGATAAAGGTGGCCTAATAAATATTGTCTCCATTTTTTTACAGACTCGATGATATCATACATTTCTCGAACATAAACTGAGGAGTTTTGGAGGCAGGGACACATCTTCTTACTGAAGAATGCAAGTGGAAACTCCTTTTGGCTCAAAACAACGCCAATTGTAATACCAGAAGCATCAGTCTGCTAGACAAATGGTTTGTCAAAATTAGGCAAAGCTAGAGTAGGAAGATGAGCCATGCGCCTTTGTAATGTTGTAAATGTTGTAGCGGCCTCTGTTGGCCAAGAAAATTGATTGGAACGTAAGAGATTGGTGAGAGGAGCGGCGAGTGTGGCGTAATTTTGCACAAATTCAAAATATAACACTCCATTAGAGACTTTAAATTTTTCTGGGGCTCTTTTGGGTGGTCTTGGAAAGTAATTCTTTTCCTTCAATGGTGGTGTAAAATTGGTGGAGAGTGTGGAACAACTGTGGGATTGGTGAAGAGATGAAAGCAAAAATGGAGTTTTGGGACTTGCGGGAAAGGGCATCCACAACAACGTTGGTTCGTCTAGGTCAGTAAAAAATCTCGAACTGAAATCCTTAGAGTTTGGTTGTCCATTTCTATTGTTCTGGTGTCTGAATAGTTTGGGTGAGGAGAGATTTCAAACTATATTAATCTGTATAGATCTGATAAAGGTGGCCTAATAAATATTGTCTCCATTTTTTTACAGACTCGATGATATCATACATTTCTCGAACATAAACTGAGGAGTTTTGGAGGCAGGGACACATCTTCTTACTGAAGAATGCAAGTGGAAACTCCTTTTGGCTCAAAACAACGCCAATTGTAATACCAGAAGCATCAGTCTGCTAGACAAATGGTTTGTCAAAATTAGGCAAAGCTAGAGTAGGAAGATGAGCCATGTGCCTTTGTAATGTTGTAAATGTTGTAGCGGCCTCTGTTGGCCAAGAAAATTGATTGGAACGTAAGAGATTGGTGAGAGGAGCGGCGAGTGTGGCGTAATTTTGCACAAATCATCTACAAAATCTGGTGGTGCCAAGAAAACCTCAGAGAGCCGTGAGAGTATGTGGCTCCGACCATTGGAAAATAGCTGTGATTTTATCATTGTCAGGGGCAATTCCTACTATTGAGATAATATGGCCCAAATAGTTAACTGTAGGTACCCCAAAATGACACTTTGAGAATTTGGCATAAAAATGGTTAGAAGACAATAGGTTTAAAATCAAATCCAAGTGAATCATATGAGAATTAAAATTAGGACTATAAATCAATATGTCGTCAAAAAAACTAAAACGAATTTGCGTAAATAAGGCCGGAGGAGATCATTCATGGCAGATTGGAATGTAGAAGGGGCATTAGTGAGCCCAAAAGGCATGACGAGAAATACATAGTGGACATCAGGAGTTCAAAAACTTATTTTGTGTTTGTCTTAAGGAACCACCCGAATTTGGTGGTATCTAGAGCGTAGATCCAACTTAGAGAAAATAGTTGTTGTGCCCAACTCATCTAGTAGCTCATCAATGGTGGGAATGGGAAATCGGTCTTTAATCGTGACAACATTGAGAGATCTATAATCCACACAAAAATGCCATGACGAGGAAGACCGGGGAGGAAAAAAGGCTGGTGCTAGAGGTGATAATTCCGTCTTGGACCATGTCGTGTATAATGGAAGTTATTGCGGCCTTTTGAAAGTGGGGATAGTGGTAGGGACGATGGCTTGATAGTCAGAAGCAGTACCATATTGATGAAGTTTGAATAGTTTAGCTTGGTGGTTTTCATAGGAAGATGGCCCAAAGCATGTTTCCAGAGCTATAGTAAAGGACTCCTAGGTGGAAAATTGGGAGTTGTGGTACATCCATTTATAGCAACTCCAGGCGTCACCTTTCATGTAGAATGAACACATGTAAATACGATGTTCAGGAGGAACTTGGTATAATGAAAAATATTGCTCGGCCTCAAAGAGCCAATCTAAAGATTCAAAGCCGTAAAAAAGGTTCAGTTGTAATTTGGGAGGTCGTAGAGGGGAGGTTGGTGTGGGAGGCGGGGTATTATGGTGGAGGTGGGTGAAGGGTATAGTATTATGGTGGTTTAATGGTGGTTGGAACGGAATATGAGAGGAGGGGTATGGCTGAGGGGAAGAAAAAGGAAAAGAGGTGTTTGGTTGGGGTGGAAGGGTGACAGAAGCACTACTGTGTGTGGGAGGAAGAAGGTTTGTGACGGTGAGAGGATAGGGCATACCATAAAGGGGGTTGGGAGGAATGGGAAATGGTGAAGTGACAGGTGAGGAACTAGTGGATGGTGGAGAACTAGAAGGAGCAAGTTGGACTATAGAGGGAGGGAAGGGACTAGTAGTGGGTGGAAGGGATAAGGCGGAAACCTGAGTTTGCAATGAGTCAATGGCTTCCTGGAAGGTGTCATAACGGGATTCCATTGTTTATTGGAGGAGATGGTGGCGTGTTTCTTGAGCTTCCATGTGGTCCTACATGACAACGAGGATGTCATGGATGGCTTTGAGTGACTAAGCGGAATCATTGGTAGAGGGTTTAGGAGGCATGAAGGTGGGCAAATGAAAGCACCAATTTGTTAGAGCACAACTACGATTACACTAAAGTAGAGCTACGCATAAGGAAAGACAGAAACATAAAACACTTTCTTCATTCATTGCCCTAATATCACTGTACACAATGATATAAATATTGGGCAGGATTGCAGTACAATTGGGCCCCAAAGTTGGGCTATAAAAATAACCCAAAGATTTTCTAACAATAAAAATCTTTCATCCAGCTTGGTTTATGGATTTTCTGTTTAGTGGGCTTGTGACCCATAACAAACTATCAACAACACTTGCATTTTCTCATTTGGTTATTTTGTTCCTCGAAAAACTTATATTGAATTTGGAATACATTTCCTAGTGATCTAATAGATTTACTTTAGTGTCTCTATTATGCATTCTATCTTTTTAGCGATTTATGATTCTCGAATGTAGACTCTAATTGAAGTAACACGATGAAAGTTCAACATGTATTCAATAGGAACACGAACAATTTGCGTAAATAAATCCATCGACTACAAGTGATAAATCAAGATGCATGGAGATGCAAAAGAGTATGAATCTGACAAAAATGAGGAAATAAAACCTTCGTTGACGTGATGAGAGATCATTTCTTCTCTTCGCTCTACCCTTCTTCTTCTTTCTTCTACTTTCTTCATGCCTCTTTCTCTCTATAAGCGTGTGTTGGGATTTTTGTTCACATGTAGGCAAATTTGTCTTATAGGAAAATTGTGCAGCTCCCACAGCTTTCTAAAAGAGAAATCGTGCACCCCTCTCACGTTTTCCTTTGAATCGGTCGTCAAACAGTCAAAATAAAAAATTGTGTAGGTGCCATACGTTTTTAAAGTTGAAATCATGTAATGATGCACAAATTCAAAAGGAAAAAATTGTGGAGTGCATGTTTTCTTTATTAGAAAACGTGTGAGGGTGTGACATTTTCAAATATTTCTAGTTGAACCCAATTTTCCCTTCCAAAAGCCATCCAACAACTTCATTTGTAGTACGTGAAGAACACATGTGCACTATTGGTCAAGCTATATAGGTCTTAATCTTATACTAGACCTTCAAACCAAACGTAAGGCTTCCAAACAACCATCCATTACAAGGATCCATAACGAAATGGATCAACCAAATCCAGATAAACCAAAAAAATGTTCTTACTGTCATATTAAAGGTCATCATATTTGTTATACATTTTTCTTTGATATTAGTTTTTGCCTCATTTCTGTATTTCTTCTTATGACAAACTCGAAATAAGAAACAAAAGCTTTAATTGCACTCCTTGTGGTGCTTCCATCCCCCACCTCTATGCACAATCACCACTCGTTTTGTCTGCTTTATTGTTGTGTATATACATATATTGGTGTTTTATGTTTAGTTTTAGTATTTGCTTGGATGCTTATACCTCTTTTTTATAGTGGCATTTAACGCTTGTTGAGCTTGACCTCGAAAATAGGTGTGTTGCTCTTTATTGATGTACTCGCATAAGGGTTCATTTTCAGATATTATTAAAGCATGGATTGTGTGTTTATGAATTGAATAAAATAACGATCTAGTTTTTCATAATTAATTGGATGACCTGTGTGAGGTTTTTTTTTCTACATTGTAATTAATGCATTTGGGAACATGACATGCACTCCTGATATAAATCCAATTTTACAACATTTGAATGGTTTCACTTAAATAGATGAATGCAATTTTCATAATAATTGTTATGATAAATCTTTCAAAATAATTTCAATGGTTATCATGTTGAGTTTCAGACTTGCTTGATAATTTAAACTTTTCAAAATCATTCCAGTGATTATCATGTTGAGTCTCTGCCTCGCTTGATAATCATAATTTTCATAACATTAATTATCAGGTTGAATCTCAAACTTGCTTGATAATCATTATTTTCGTAATTTTTAATTATCATGTCGAGTCTTGAACTTGTATGATAATCATTATTTTCATAACATTAATTATCATGTTGGGTCTCAAACTTGCTTGATAATCATTATTTTTATGACATTAATTATCATGTCGAGTTTCAAACTTGCTTGATTATCATTATTTTCATAATAATAATTATCATGTCGAGTCTCAGACTTGCTTGATAATCAAGATTTTCATAACTTTAATTATCATTTTTAGTCTTAGACTTACTTGATAATCATTATTTTCATTACTTTAATTATCATGTCTAGTTTCTGACTTTCTTGATAATCATTATTTTTCATAACTTGAATTATCATGTCGAGTCCTGAACTCGCTTAATAATCATTATTTTTTATAACTTTAATTATCATGTCGAGTCTTAGGCTCACTTGACAATCATTGTTTTTCATAACTTCAATTATCATGTCGATTCTTGGACTTACTTGACAATCATTATTTTTCATAACTTTAATTATCATGTCGATTCCTGGACTCACTTGACAATCATTATTTTTCATAACTTTAATTATCATGTTGGGTCTCGGGTTCGCTTGGTAATCTCTTTTTATCATAGTCTTTAATTATCATGTTGGGTCTCAGACTTGCTTGATAACTGCTTTTTCACAACATACAAAATTTCTCTAAAAATTTTGAAGTTTACAAACACAACATGCTTACAAATCCTTCCATCTTTTCTGAATAGTTCTTTTCATTCAGAACTACGTTATCCCTTATTCTCTATTCTAATTGGAGATACATACGAGAAGGTCAATCTTTGTCAGGCCACCTTCTAAAAATCACATTTTTTCAAATAAGTGTTTTTCATTTAGAACTACATGATCCCTGATTTTTCATTCTGAATGAAAATACATAGGAGCGATGCCAAGTCCTTGTTGGGTTCACATCCCAAATATTTAAAATGTTTTCAAAGATCATTTTCCAAATACTTTTTTCTAAAGAACTACGTAACCCTGATTCTCCATTGCAAATGGAGATACATAGGAGCAAGGTCAATCCTTGTCGAACCCAACTAAAAGTTTCAATAATATTTTCTTTAATATTTTGTATTTGTTTGATTGTTTGATTTTTGAGGAAAAATAAATATTCTAAAAATTACATTAATTTTGCATACTTAATTAAAAGGAATCGTCTTTGGATGGACATTGTGGGGTGCTTGTAAGATTCGAGGAAATTAAATAATTATATAAATAATTATTTAATATAAATATAGATAATGAAAATTTAAGGTATTTAATGCGGGGTTTTATGATGTGGAGTAGTACTAGCTAACATGGTTGAGAGTACTTGGTTATATGAGGGGACTTGGGTTTGAGTCCTGTGTATGCCAATTGTGTGTTATTTTGATTTTTTTATTAATTTTAATAATATATTTGATCATGATGAGTGATAATATAATCCTAGATTTATATGAATTATCACAAAACATGAATTGGTTGAATGATTGTGGATTGCCTTGGTAATTGTGTGGTGTTTGAACCTTGGTTTATGTGAAATAAAGTTCCTTTTTGCTAAAATTATTTTTTGCATGAATGCATAGGGTCATGAACCCTAGTCGTCAAAGAGTGTAGTTGAAAGTGCTGAGTAATCACCTGGTAATTGCATTTGATGGTCATTTACATGAACTTAATGCCCTTTTTGTGTTTGGTTAATTACTCTATTGATTAATGAATTAAAGAGGAGGTTAGAATGGCGTTGCAGGAAATTTATAGAGAGATTGAAACTGAGGTTTGGAGCTGCTGTTTTGGTATGTGGAAAGAGATAAAGGTGAAGGCTGAAAATGGTTCTTGGAAAGGAAAGCAAAAGATAAGGCAAATTAGAGTGGAGCAATCTAGGAATTTTGCAAATCGTGAGCAAGGAAACCAAGTAAGGGGTGTTGCTCCTACTTGTCGTTAATTTCCGTATGATATGCATGTTATGCCATGACCTAATTGCATGAAAATTTCCCTTGTCGCATTATTTTTTCGTAATTTCTAGGTTTTTGTCCAAAAATTGCCTTGCGGCATTACAGGCCCGCTAGGCAACGTTTCAATTCTGACCTACTTTCTGGGTTCTGCTATGAACCGACTGACGGCGATGAACAACCGCAGGTGATGCGATACTGATTGGTGTGTTTTTTCTATTCTTCGATGAATTGTGATGTTTTGGAATTCCATGTAAAATGTTGTACGCATATGTATATGTGATGTTATGTATTTGCTGTTAAATGCCATTGGTGTTGTTCTCTTGATGAGGAAATGGGTGCAACTATGGGCAAGGTTCTTATTACATGGGAATGAAACAAGAATGTGAGGAAATAAGTTTCAATCTTGGTGTTTTGTCCATTATATGATTCTATTGAGTGTGTGTGTGTGTGTGTGTGTTTGTGTATGTGTGTGTGTGCGTGTATGTGTGTGTGAATGATGGAAAGTGTGAATTGATGTGATGTAATTGCAACTGGATAATTGGTTGGAATCTTGCAAAGTGATAACTCGCAGGTGTAGAAAAATCTGAGTTTTTCTCAAGAAGTGATGCACTGCCTAGCGGCACCTTCTTGGCTGCCAGGCGGCAGCAACAAGCAGCTGCAAATCAATTAATCTAATTGGATGGCTGGGAGTGAGGTTCATGGATGTTGAATTGGAATGGTATTATGCCTGTAGTGTTGGCATACAAATTGCTCAGAGGTTAATTACAAAATAAGTCAATGATGGGAATAAGGTGGAGTGAACATATAAGGAAAATTAGTGTGGTAATTAGCAGTGAGATTGTCGTGCTGGTCTAATTAGCTGGAGATAAGGAGAAAAAGGATGTGGTGTAACAGAATAGGGAATGGTTGAGAATTTGGGGTATCTTACTGTATGGAGATTTGTAACCTTGGACATATTAGTGCAGGATTGATAGAGATGCTAGAAAATGAGTAAGTGTGAGATGTGTAAAATAATTGAATGTACAGGTAGAACTTGAGGTATGAACTATTTATGTTGGGTGTGGTCTGTGGTAATGACTTGGTGATGTCCAATTGTAGTGTTGAGCTTGAATTAAGTGGATGAACTTATGCTTGTAGATATATAAGATTAAAGTATATGAGATGCTTCTAGAGTTAGGCAATAATTTGGGGATATGTGTTATTGTATTTGGATGAATTTGGATTAAGATATGATCTATTTTGGATGCAAAAATAGTAGCTGGTACGCTACTGGTATATCGCCTGGTGGCACAGGAGTGGTTGCTAGGCGATAGGACTATCAGGGATGTCCTTGGAACGCGTGGCGCCTGGCGGTGAGGTGTAACCCGCCAGGCGATAATTGATAATGCTGTTGTGAAGTGATCAAATTACCATTACTTAACTATACCAACTTCAATATTATCAAGTTAGTAGTGAACAAACTAGATAGTGTTAAGTTAACCTAAAGTCGTCTCCCAACGAATACAAAATTTCTTTGTAACAAATTAGTTCTTATTAAAACTAATAAAAAAGTTAGTCAAATAAAATAATAAAATATGAGAAATAAAGATAAAAATATAAAATAAGATAAAATAATAGTAAAGAAAAATATGTCGATTCCACTACTTTTTCAAAATAGGATTCATCATTGGTTTCCTAAAGATTATTGTTATTGATTTCTTGTTTAAGACTTCTCATTAATCAATGTAACTTCTCAATTAATTTGTTGGCGTCCTTACTTTTAACCAAAGTAACTTCTCAATCAAAAGCAAGAACTATGTAAATTAATCATAGATGATGAAGGATTGACCACTCAAGGACCCATGGAGACTCCCCCAAGAAGAAATACAAGAAGCATGACTAAAGGGGAGGATCCTTCTTCTATGTCTCTTTCTTTTCTTTCCATCTTAATTTTGTGATTTCCATAAGTTGACTTAGTTAACTTAATTTTGGTTGACTTGTTATCCTTTGACTAGGGTTGACTCATTGACCAAAAGTTGACTTGACTTAAGCCAATGTGTTAATCCTTGTTTAATTTGTTTTGTAGGTTAATTTAGCAGATGGGAGCATGATAGGTGGTACATGGTGATTGGGGAACATGAATTATGTGGAGAAGAGAGTAAAACAAAAGCAAAAAGCATAAACAAAAAGTAGACATTGTACCTTTTGTCTCTTTTGTTCTTTATGCTCCTTTGGCATGATTTGGAGACCACTTTTGTCTCATTTTTCTCACTTGGCCGAGAATCCACATTGGAAGACACACCACCATTTCATTTTGTGCTAGCTTGAAGATGCTTCTAGAATTAGGGTTTTCCTTGCTTTTCTAGCTAGTCCATTTTACATCTTTTGTATTTTGCTTAGAGACCCCTAAGACTATCTATTTAAGGGCAACTCTACCAATTGTAAAAGGGTTGAACATTTTGAATTAAAAAACTCTTTGTTTCAACCTCATTTTTGTGAGCTAGCCCTCTTTCAAGGAGTGGAAATCTTTGCCTTATCTTGCCTATGCAAGTGGTGACACAACATCACTCATCTCTAGAGCTTGGTTTGGCTATGCCCCCTCTAAGAGTGGCGTGCCTCACTTCCATAGTCATTACTATCTATCTCTTCAATTTTGCTTTTATTCTTCTTTATTTCTATTCCATTTACGTTTTGTGTTTCGATCCTTGTTCTCGTTTTTAATGCAATTCGTTTCCTTCTTCCTTTGAGCTTTTGGAAGTGAACATTCACATCTAGATAGCTTGCTAACTTAATGTCCAATGGGAATCTTCCTTGAGTTTTCTTAAATAACTCATCACCATATTCATAAATCTAAAAGGAAACAAGATAATCCTTCATCAATAGTAAATTTAACCAAAGTAACTTCTCAATTAAATATTACTAACCCTAATCATTACCATTCTTTTACCTCTTATATCTAGTAAAAAGCTAATTAACCAAAGTAACTTCTTGATTAATTCTAATATAAGTTTTCACCTTTAATCAAAGTAACTTCTCAATTATTAGCAAAAACTCATGCAATATATGAAATTTTCTAAAATTGAACCAAAGTAACTTCTCAATTAAAATTTAAAAGCCCGTGGACTCATATCATTGTTATTTTATGTAGATTTAACACCATGATAACTTGCTACAATGTAAAAATCATTACTTTTACTAAATTAAGAACCAAAAGACAGATGAAAATAAATCTCAACAAGAATCAAAAGAACAAACAAATTTATTCAAACCTTAGAATCTAATTGAGAACTTATAGTGGAACTAACCCTTGAAGCTTAGCCCTCCATGGAATGCAAAATAAAATAAAAATTGAAGAAGAATAAAGAGACAAAGGAAATGAAATTAAGTCCTCCCTAAGGGTTCCTAATGTAAGACCCGAGGAATTTAAATAATTGAATAAATAATTTCTTAAGTGGTTGAGAGTGCTTGGTTGTGTTGAAAGGATTTAGGTTCAAGTCATGTGTATAACATTTGTGTATTATTTTAACTGCTTATTATTTTAATAATATGGTTGATCATGATGAGTGATAATATAAGCCTAGATGTATAGGAATTATCATGAAACATGAATTTGTTGAATGTTTGTGCATTGAATTGACAATTGAGTGGTTGTGTGTTTGAACCTTGTCTAGAGTAAAATCGTAATATTTTATTTTGCCTTAGTGACAAATTTGAGTAGGTGAAGAGTTGGAGGTGAGTTCTACAATTCTGGACACAGACAAGGGAGTTATGAGGCTTAATTAGACTTTAAGGACATAATTAAGTAGAGTATTTCAATTTTATTTTGTTTTCATTTTATTAAAATGTTTTTTAAGGCTGAAGAGGGGGAAACTAGGTTAACTTCATGTGGCTATCAACTAGAGAGTTTAGAACTCTAAAAGAGTTGAGTTAGGGAGGTCTTAGAAGGTTGGGTCACGTCCCTGTAGGTTTCTCTTTAAATAAGTAGTAGTGTTTTGATTCCATGGGTGGTGCAATTTTGTTTCTTCCTCAATATTATACTATCTTAGAGAGAAAAAATCCTTGGTTTATAAAAGTGTGTTTATTCACATTTTTCTTAGGCTTGTAATGGTGATTTGACTTAGCATGGTTGATGTGATCCCAACAAGGCTTATAGCTTGGGTCAACGCCTAGGCCCAAATCATGCTCAAGGCCCAATAATGTCCACATGCACCTTCAAGCCCAACCCCATCAAGAGGCCCAATAACAAGGAGCATGCTCAAAAAGATCCAATTGGGCTTCATTCAAGATGGCCCAAACCCACATGGGCTTCTCACACTCTTCACATGGGCCAAAAAAGATGTGAAGATTTGAAGAGGTGTCTCAAAGAGTAATAGAATAGCAATAATATTGGCCCATTGTTTAGGCTTTGCTTTCTAGAATAATAAGTCAAACAATGAGTAGTTCAATTGATAAAATTGGGCTTGACTAAGCCCAATAGGAGATTTGGCCATGAGCTATCAAAAGAGCCAAGGTGGACTAAGTGGAAGTCAACACTTCTTCCTACACCTCATGGATCCAAAGCATCCAAGGGTTAGGAATGCTTCCTCCTTTTCCAAGGCATCATCCAATGGCCAAGATCAAGCATCCTTCTCCAAGCTTGATCTAAGGGCCAAGATCAAGGCCCACTCCATCCAATGGCTATCCTTTCTCATGTGTATGGCTTCATATAAAAGCCAAAATTTCACTCATTTGTTGACACTCTTGAAATTTTATGCAATAGATGCAACTTGAGTTGAGAGCACTCCTCCCTCTATTGCCTTTGAGAGTCACCCCCTTTCTAGAGATTTCCTCTCTCTACCTCTAGCCACCTTCCTTAGGCTAGCATAGATTAGTAAATCCTATCACCTCTCTCACTTTTCATTGCTTGCAAGTGCCTTCCAACTTGCCTCCATTCCTTCATTCAATTTCCGCTGCCCATGGAGTTTTTCATGCACCTTTGGAGCTCCACCAATGGTGGTGTGCAGCTTTTGGCTTCCAAATTGTGATTATATATTTATATTGCTTTGATGGTTATGCGGGACCTGTAGATGCATATAACTCATAATTTTTTTGTGGTGCAGTGCATGCATTAGCTATATATGCATATCTTTTCATGTACTAAAACATTTGGTTTCTCCTTTCCTTATTATTATATTATTTTAATGACATGATTGGGTAGCTAAGACAGGGCCCACATGTCAATAAAAGTGGAAATATATATTTTTATTTTGGAAGGGCCGAATTGTTCACGTAAATTTGGATGCATGGTACCACTCTAATTGTTTTCATTTTTAATGCCTTATCAAGTGTTGAAAATTTTCTCATTCAAGACTAGCTCTCTTTCTTTTTAAATGCACATGTTAATTGAATCCAAAAAGGACATGGCTCACACATAACTTTAGTTGTTTTTCCTCTTTATCCATTTGGTTTATTTTTCTTTTCCACCATGCTTAATTAAGTGTTTGTTAAAAACCAGGGGCCCACATGTAATATGTTTTTATCTCTCATTGCTTTTGAAAGGTGCAAGCACACTTGAAACCATAGTAAAAAAATTTACTTATTTGTTTAATAAAAGTGTTGATGGGACAACTCACTTTAGAAATGGCTTGGGTGGAGTTTTACACGTTTCACATTTACCAATTGTTTTTCGAAAATGGGTCACATGTTGGTTGATTCAGTGGTACCTTGTTTTGGTTGGTTACATGGTTCATGTTGGCCTTCATTTGTTTTGAGTACAATTACATTTTGCATTCAATAAATCAATTTTTAAACTTTAATTGGTTGAGATTTCAGATAAATGAAAGGTTGTAGTTATTGTTTTGAGGTGAATTCAAGGTGGCATGAGTTGGAAGTCTGGCTGGATCCTGTTGCGATTCTTTTATAGACAAAAATGTGTCTTTGTTTATTCACATGTTTGAGAATAACTTCATTCTTATGAGTGCATGAGTTGAATATATATTAGGTTGCAATTTTAGAACTTCTATGAATATAATCAACTCTAAGTTAATTGCATGTATTGCCTTCGGTTACAATTATGAATCCAAATAGGCTTACACGTGATTGATGAATGCGAGGGGTGATGATGTAAATTGAGGCTTGATAAATTATATGAATATGCAATTATCATTTTGGATGTGTGCTTGCGTTGGTTAGGTGCTTGAACTTGTTTTGCGGGTGCATAAAACTAGTAATCTAGAGTTACTGGTGTAGCGCTTGGCAGTGCGGGTTGGACCACCAGGCGATAGCTACCAACAGGCAGCTTGGAGTGCAAGTGTGCCTAGGCGATTCGTGGTGCTGAATTAGACTGCAAGGAGAATTCTACACGACTTTGGATGGAGGTATTGATGCGATGCTTTGTTAGGGGCCTAGTTACAATTGCAACTTGTATTGGGGTAACACGTGGCCACTTGAGGTTGTAGCCTAGTTGTTTTGGAAGTCCAGTGAAGTGTGCGAGATTGTGGCTCGCATGAATGAGTTCTGGAAGATTGCCCTCCTTGGTGTTATCCGACAAGTTTGTAGTTTTAGGACAAATACGGACTATGGTTCGTATTGGGGAACTCCACTTGGTGTTGCGGATTGTGGTCATGACAAGTTTATTCCTGCGTGTGGACTATAGGTGATGGCTTGTAGTCTTAGGGGCGAGTATACACTCGTAGTAGCAATGACGATCAATGTAATCATCAAAGGGTATAGAATCAAGAGGCATCTAGAGGAAGTGAAGAAGACTTGGGTGTGAAACTTAGGGGTTATTAGAAGTGTGTGGGGTATTGAATGGTTATCTATTGTATTTTTTTATTGCACTTGTATTCTGTTAAGCTCACACTATTTGTGTGTGTTTGGCGATGATCATGTAACTCGTTACATGAGAGCCGATGATGTTGTAGGAGGTGCCAGTGAGGCGTAGCGTTAGAGTGGGGCAACTTGGGGATTTTATTTCTATAGTTATTTTATTTTTTTGTAATCTTGATTATTTAAATTTTGGATTTGAATATGTAAGGTTGAATTAAATTTCAAGTTTTCAACATGTTTTGGCACTTGTAATAAAGTTTTTACTTCTGTCATTTTGAGAAATGTGTTGAATAAATGGGACTTTTATGTTTTTGTATTATTAATTTGATTTTAAATACGTAATATCCGGATGGGATGTTACAACTAAACTCCGAAGTCCCAAGCTTTTTATTTTTCGCTTCCCCTCTGTCTCTTATATAAGCCTTGATTGGACTTGGACTTTATCTTTTCTGTTGCTAAAATCTTTTATCTTTTGATATAGTATATCTCAAATAATTAAAATATTGATTTTCTCTATTGATAATTTGAGATATACAAAAGATAATTACTCAAAAATCTTTAATTAATTATTTAGCAACTTAATTTCTGTATAATTTTCAATTATGCCCCTCTTGTTTGACCATTTAACCAACTTTGACCAGAATTTGCAATGTTTGACCAGATTTGACCCTTTGCCACATGTTAGTCCTCTCTTCTATCAAACGAAGCTTTCTCTCTACTCTCTTAGGGTTTCTGTCGCAACATGAAGGTAAGCTTCTATGTTGTTGCTCCTGGTTTTATTACACCGTGAATTACGAACAGGTGCAGTAGTTTTGTCGCAGTTGAACATGGTTGATGTCGCTGCAGTGAAGGTTTCGTTCTTGGTGGCCAGTCTAATGTGTTTTCCAGCAAGTCAAAGACACAAGCGGTGTGGTTTAGTGTAGTGCAGATCTACGGTGATGGAGGTGCATATTCTCAGGTGCGACTTGTTTGCGTTTCTAGCTCGTGAGCTTGGTTCGTGTTTGTCAATGGTTGCTGATGCATTGTTGTTTCATGAAGCTGCTGCTATGGTTGCTACGATGGAAGTCTCCTGCGAGTTTGAATGAGTCTGGTAGTGTCATGGTGCAAGCTTCGCGTGGTTAGTGAGGCATTTCAATTGGCTCGCGATCTTCTCCTTCAAAGTTGTTGTCATGGGTGCGTTAATGGTTGTGGCCACGTTCTGCGTTGCGTTTTCAGGTGACAACAATGTGAAGGTTCTCATGGTTGACACCGGCAAGGGTTCTCATTTCAGGGTTCGCGTTTCGTTTTTGCTTCTTCTTGCTACAAGATCATTTTTTTGCTTTATTTTAGGTTCAGATGCGTGACTATTGGAGGATGGTTGATTGAGAGAAGATGGCATACGAAGGTGTACTGGTTGTGCGTGGATGGATGCGTGAAGGATTTTATGTCCTTGTATGGGTTAACCTTTTAGTAACAATGGTATCAGAGCCTTGCAATGAACCCAATGTCTCGAGTTCGAACCTTGGGGAGGAACCTACTCCAACAAAGGGGGCGTTCCAAATTCACCAACCTGTCAAGTGCCAGCCTCTAAAAGAGGGGCATTTGTTAAATGATTTTGTGTCCTTGTACGAGTTAACCTTTTCGTAACATCGAAGCAGCGCGACTTCTCCGATCTGGTGGTGTCGGCTTCAACTGCTGACGGTATTAAGGGTGATGATGGTGGCAGCCGCAAGGTGGATTAAGATGGTGGCTAGGGTTTCTGATTTTAGGATGAGATTGAAGATGATGACGTGACAACATTTGGTTAGCTAAATTTTGAGTTGTTGGATCATGACATGTGTCAACATGTGGTTGGACAAATTTGAAAGTTAGGGATTGCCACATGGCATAATCTGAGTGCCTTTTATTTATAAGTGGAAAGTGGGGTGAAAATAGACATATCAAAAGTGTAGAAGTAGGTTTTGTGAGCCATATTTGGAAAAATGAAAGTATATAAGTAATGGATGGGGTGCAAAATTGATTTTTCCAGAACTTGCTAATTTTAGCCTTATTTAAAGGTGGTTTGTAACTTCAATCAATTTATTTTTTCACTTGAAATGAGCTTAATCTTAACTTCAGCTGCATGAATAAACATTAAAATATCCAAGAAATAATTTGTGCAACTAAAAATCACTTTTTAAGACATTTTTATCACACAAGCTCAAATAGCCTAATCATTAGAACTATCAATTAAATCACTCTTTAAGCACACAAATTCAATTAAATACCCAGAATTAAAGATTATATGAGGGCAAAAATATGAACTCATCAATAGCCTCTGGGATAGTAGGTCTGGATGCAGCTTGGCGCCTAGCGGCGAGAGCATTCCGCCAAGCGGTATGCATAGGAATATCGCTTGGCGATGCTTAGGCAATACCAGGCGATAGCGCTAAAGGGCGTAAACTTTTTTTAATTGCGTTTTGTATGGTGTGATGTGAGACTTGGACCAGGAGATGCTTGTTTGTATCATGAATGGGTCAGTTCTTTTGTAAATAACTTGTTTTTATAAAAGGTTCATTACTGCTGGTGAACATGTGATAATATGAGTGGGGATGTTCATATTATGATGCTCTCGTGTGAGGATACGAGTGGGGAGGTTCGTATGTTTCGTGCTCACACTTGAGGGCTACTGCGAGCGAGAAGGTTTGTAGTTGTTGGATCACGTGTGTTGGACTACGGGCAGGGAGGTCTGTAGAGAGCGAGGATGTTCGTAGAGGCAAGATCACGAGCAGGCAGATTTATGGAAGCATGTTATATCCTAGGTCCACAAGATCATGTGATTTGTCACACGGGAGAATATGATATTGTAGGTGATGTTGGTGATGCCTATAGACGGAGAGATGGCTAGCATGGGATTTTGATTATGTTTATCTACGATTTTAGTTTTCATTCAGTTATTTTGGGAACTTGTATAACTATTATGGTTTTTATGGATTTTGTTAAGTTGAATTTTAAGCACATTGTATGAAATTTAAATTTTTCCCACGTGTTGGGAAAAATAAATTATGACATTTGAATTTCAATTATAATTTATTTCTTTTATTTAAGTAATTTCCAGTAGGGATGTTATAGTACTAATATCTTCCCTAGACGCAACCGACTCCCGAACCCAAACATGGTTTCAAAAACTAAAATCTTTAAGCGTTTTCTATAGTTTTGTCATCGTGTCGTGACCCAATTGCGACATTGTCTTAATGACCAGTGGGAATCTTCACTTAGCTTTCTTAATGATCATCACACCATATTCGTCGAACTATAAAATGAACCTACATCACATGGCCTATCGGCTAACCCTAACCCACCCTTAAATAAGGCCCCTTTTATAGGGTAACCAAATGAGGCGGCCAAAAATTAGCCACAACCTCAATGCGAGCATGGCCCAACTAAAAGACTTTCACTAACTCTTAAACACAAGACCTAAAACCTTGGTCAAAGGTCAAGTCGAGTTGTCTCAGCTTGAAGGTCGACTCAAGTCAGCCCCAATCGAAGGTTGAATCAAGTCACCCTGGAAAAAGTTCTTGTCGAGCCAGGTCGGGACAACAGTCTAATCCAGTGGGCTAAGCCAAAGGTTAAGATGAACTGAAGTGCAAGACATACAGACTCAAGTCGAAGGTCGAGACAGGTTGTCCTGAGTTGATGGTCGGGATGGGCCAAATGTCGATGAATCATCCAAAGTCAAAGGTCAAGACAGATAAGTCTGAGAGGAAGGCAAGATGGATTGACGTAGGGCGATGGTTGAGATGTAGTGTTTCGACACGAAGACTACGACAACCAATCTTGGGCCGAAAGCCGAGGACGAGTGGGTTGTTGATAACACTGTCATTGACGCGATCAAATTAATACTACATATCTATAACAACTTCAGTATTGTTGAGAAAGTAGTCAAGTAAATGGAAAGGGTAAAGTCAACCTCAAGTCGTCTCCCAACGAATACGAAATTGATTTTTAGCAAATTATTTCTTATAAAAACTATACATTAGATTTAGTCAAATAAAATAATAAAAATATAAGAGGGTTAAGATAAAGAAAAATAATAAATGAAAGAAAGAAATAGAATTGAAAAGATTAGAAAATGATAAAAACAATAGTAGAGAAAATAGGTTGATTCCACTGCTTTTTCAAAATAGGATTCATCATTGCATTCCTAAAGATTATTGTTATTGGTTTCTTGTCTAAAATTTCAAATTAATCAATGTAACTTCTCAATTAATTTGTTGTCCTCCTCACTTGTAACCAAAGTAACTTCTCAATCAAAAGCAAGAACTTTATAGATTAATCATAGAAAATTTAACCAAAGTAACTTATTGATTATTTCTAATCAAAGTTTTCACCTTTAATCAAAGTAACTTCTTAATTGTTAGCAAAAACTCATTCAATCATATGCAAGTTTATAAATTTAATCAAAGTAACTTCTCAATTAAAATTTAAAAATCCTTGGACTCATATGATTGTTATGTTATGTAGATTTAACATTGTACTAACTTGTTACAATGTAAAAATCATTAGTTTTACTAGATTAAGAACCAAAAGACATAGATGAAAATAAATCACAACAAGAATTAAAAGAACAAACAAATTTATTCATCCCCCTAAAGGGTTCCTAAATTTTGAAGTTCTGAGTCTGTTTTTCTGCTTCCCCTTGGTCTCTTTATATAGGACTTAGACTAGGCTTTTCTATAGGTAAAACATTTTATCTTTTGATATAATATCTTTCAAATAATTAATAGATTTTATCAGTTCTAAAAATATCTAGAAGATATTCTTAATTAATATTATATGATTAATCATCTAAAAATATCTAAATTATTATCAACGACTAAATCTTGCCCAAAATTCCAATTCAGCCCTTACGATCTTGTGGTCCAAATTTGTAGAGAAATCCAAAAAGATGAATACTTTCATCTCAACCCTCTTTTTTTACTAGAGTTTGACTATTTCACCAGCTTTGACTCATTGACTATGCAATGATAAGCTGACACATGGCAGTTCTCTCTTCCTCTCAAATGAAGATTCTCTCTCCTCTTTAGGGTTTGCTTTAGTCCCTTGGTGTTTCGTGGGTTTTTCTCTGGCGAGGCTAATTGATGGAATGGTTGTAGTTGTTGATGGCGTGAAGATGCTCATGGTTGACATATGGGTTCGAACGTTGGTCCATTTGTTGACGACAAGGCATAGGTGCAGGAAGGAGTTATAGTGTTGAGTGCTTGCTCGTGTGGAGTTGTTGGTGCAATGTGTTTCATTTGCAAGTTCGTTCACGTTTTCAGGTTTGTCTTTGGACTACCTGATGAGTCATTATTTTCCCTTATTTCATTTCTCTTTTCTGCCCATCTTGATGCTTGTTTAGTGCTTAATTGCCTTCTACTAGTGCATTATTCTTAATTGGGCTTCATTGGACCATTATTCTAAATTTTGAGTAATTTGGTTTTAATTGGTCTAATTTTTGTTTCTAATTATTTTTGGATATTTTTTGCAGCAAATTTTGGAGCTTGGACACTAATCTTAAGATGAGGAGTGAGTTGCCACATCATTGCAACATCTATGCCATGTCAATGAGCCTGTCCACATCACTAGGCCACCATTTTCAACGCATAGTGGCAATTTTGTAGTTATGAGTGGCAGAATGACAGTTTTGTAAATACCTTGGTCTATGGTGATGTGACCACTTTTTTAGGTCATCTTTCCCATGGGCAATGACTACCTTCTTCCCCATTCTTCATTTTTACTTTTTGGGAGCTTTGTATGGTTAACCATAGAGGTGCCACCTGAGTTTTGATGTTTTAGCACATTTTTCTCACGTTTTTATGCATTATTGACAACACACATTGCGGATTTTACGTTTTCTACACATTTGGAAGCTTGGGCAATTTTGTTTTAATATTGGGACCTTGTTGAATTCATGTTTCATCTTCTATTCACCATTTGATATTTTGCTTTGTTATTGTTTCACATTTTCTGTAGCATTTTGCGTTTTCAACACCGTTTTCTTATCATTCAATGATTGTATTTCTTTTAGGATTGAGTTTTTGTTCAAAATCCATGGAGCACTAATTTAATATGTTGATTTCTTGCAGAGAATGAATTGAAACCTTGAGGTTATTGTTTCGTATGGTAGAGTGTATGTTACTTTTCATTCAGATTTTATTTTTGTGCTTAATGGATGAAGGATTCTATTTAAGCTTATTTTGCATAATGGGTCATTTCGTTTTGGGGCTGTTATCATGCTTAATGATGCCATACTGATGAATGAATGAATGTGTGATTTGCTTAATTGCATATTGAATTTGGTTTTAATCTTCGCTTAGTTGATTGCTTCAAGAGTTCAAGAGAGTAGACATAGCTGATTAATTTTGTGACCTGTGATTGGTAGATTTTCATTCAAAATAAGGAATCTACGTTGTTCTAATTACTGTTTTATCAAGCCTGCATTTACATTTTATGTCTGTGTTGAGTTCCTTGAAATCTGCCAACCCCCCCCCCTTGTGTTGAATGACAATTTGGAAAGCTTTAAATGATAGGTTTGGTCATTGAGAGACGACCTTAGTTTAACTACTTAGTATTGCATTTATATGTTCTATTTGGTCGGGTACGACCGCAATCACTACTGTAGAAGCATTTTGCTGATTGTGCAAGGTATACATGATCTAGTGCATGATGTAAGACCCGGGAAAATTAAATAAATAAATTTTTATTTAATTAATGCGAAGGCGGGAACCCCTAAGTTAATAAATGTGGAGAGAGAAGATAAGGAATAGTACTAGTTCAAGTGGTTCAGAGTACTTGGTTGTGTGAAAGGACTTGGGTTCAAGTATGTCAATTATTTGTTAATTTAAAATTCTTGAGTATGCCATTCATATAATAAAATTTCTGAGTATGCCTGTCCCAGCCCAAGTACACGGCCCCCAGCGAAGCCTGATGGCCGCTTACTCCAAACCTGGGGCCGCTTACCCCAAGCCTTGTGACCAGCTCCCCAACCAAAGTCACGCCAACCTGCAGGCATTGACTAAGCACCCTCCCTAGTACACGGTCCCCAGCGAAGCCTGATGGCCGCTTACTCCAAACCTGGGGCCGCTTACCCCAAGCCTTGTGACCAGCTCCCCAACCAAAGTCATGCCAACCTGCAGGCATTGACTAAGCACCCTCCCTAGTACACGGCCCCCAGTGAAGCCTGATGGCCGCTTACTCCAAACCTGATGCCGCTTACTCCAAGCCTTGTAGCCAGTTGCCCAACCAGTCATGCCAGCCTGCATGCATTGACCAAACACCCCCCCTAGAACACGGTCCTCGGCAACCACCATACCCCACGTTTCAGATATCCCTCCACCAAATAGCCCAGATCCGCGACGCTGCCAGTCAACCCCCATAGATCCTCATAGCCGAGTATCGAATACCGAAAACCCCCAAAGGACCCTCTGGTAATTTCCTCCCGCAAGAAACACTGGATCCAAGAATAGCCAAAAAGGGGATGATTGGGCCAGAAAGCCCATCCCAGGTAGGACCCACAGGTAAAATAGTATAAATAGCACACTGTTCTATGCATTGATTACGCATTAAATTATTCAGATACTCTGACATCACCAGTGCTGACTTTGGCATCAGAGTGTCTTTTGCAGGTCACCTGCTCCGCCCCAGAATCACCCTGAAGCGACAGAAGAAGGACCGAGATCAGCCATCCGAAGCCCCCAAGTGATTTGTGAACTACAACCTTTGGCCTCGTAAGAACAATGCCAATTGTTTGTTAATTTAATTGTATGAGATTATATGAATTAGGATAATTATATGAATCTTTGGATGATTTGGGAATTAAGGGGGTTCATGTTAGGATTAAGGATGTGTAATTGTGGTCTCTATTGCGATTGGTGCGCTGTTTTCGTGGAAATGGTTTTATTTGGAATGAACATGAACTCTAAAATTTAGTTAGAACCATAAGGATATGCCAAAATATAAGTTGAATGGATGAGTTGGGGTTTGGGGTTCGCGTAGGTGCAGGAAAATCTGGGCAAAACCCAGAATTTGTATGCATCGCCTAGCGGCGTATGAATTGTCGCTAGGCAACACATTAGGTGCAAGCGGACACGCTGATTTTGATTCACGTTGGGTTTCTGAGTGAGGTTATCTAGAAATTTTGTACATAATATTGAGTAATTGGGCATGAGGTATGAAAAGGAAACATATGTATGTGAATAAATTAAGTATATGTGTGAATGTGTCATGATTGAAATTAAAAGAGGTTAAAGGTGATGTGATTCTGGAATGTGATGTGGTATAATGTCTGTTTTAGAGCCTTTACTTGTGTGCAATGGGTTGTAATTCATTGTGGCATGTTTATTTGGTAATAGATTATGTTTGAGGAAATTACATTGATAATTTATAATGGAATGATTGCATGACCTTAATTGTGAAATCAAGAAGGTGTGACTTGTGATCCAGTCATATGATTATGACTGGATAATTAAATTTATTGTGAATTGTGTGGGAAGTGCTTGAAGTGTTGACATGAGAAGTCAAGGTGGTTTGCTTCTTGAAGATTTGATGAAGATTGAATGAAGCTCTTTTGAACTATCTTGAAGCGATTACCATTGGAATGAAGCCTACATTGATGAAGGAAAGAAGAATTGATGATATCCATGGTGATCAAGGCTGGAATGTGTGCTCTCCATGTAGTTACATCATTAAGAAAGTGTACTTGTAGTTTGCAATTCATGTTGTAGACCTTAAAGCATTAATTACATGTAGTTTGGTCTTTGTTGTGTTTTTAATTTGTTGAATGGTTTTTCAATAGGTTAAAATGTCTCTTTTAAGCTGTTGAATGGGTTTTTAATAGATTAAAAGGTTAGTTGTAGTAGTCTTAAACTACAACAAATTCAATCAGTTGATTTAGTTTTTGATCGACTGATTTCACTTAAGTCAAGTGAAATCAACCGATTGATTTGAAAATCAACCTGTTGAATTTCGTAACAGTTTGACTATAAAAGTTGTGATTTTCGAAAGAGAGGTAAGTTGATCATTTTAGAGCACGATTTGGTTCTGGAAACTTGTGGAAACTCTCTCCTTCGTGATCATAAGTGTTGCAGTTGTTGAAGATTGATCTTGGATCTATTCTTGGAGATTTTGGCTTGGTTTGAAGCTTGGAGAAAGTGGTTTGTGGTAGGCAAGGTTGTGCTACCACTAAGGTTTGATCTTTCTCAAGCTTTGTGTGTGTGCTTGGTGGTTTTCCAGGTCTGCAAGAGGGTTCT
>Ga0214542_1003929_pt1 | contig 29813 bp, 10 predicted proteins | sample CNSS1metaG_FD_160096 | JGI IMG/M metagenome (GOLD analysis project Ga0214542, IMG submission 160096) | Root nodule microbial communities from cowpea collected in UCLA plant growth center, Los Angeles, California, USA - CNSS1 | ecosystem: Host-associated > Plants > Roots > Nodule | place: USA...
TAATATATAAAGAGATTTTCTTTTTGTGTCTATATTTCAAAATATCAATTTTATCCTATATATAATAATTTATTAAATTTTTAAAAATTGATCATTAATTTTACTATAAAATCGATTATCTCTGTTTCTTCTTTTATTCTTTATTTATCAATTATTATTCTTTCTGTTCTTATATATTTTACTTTATTTTTAATAAATATAATTTTAATTTATATATTAATTTAATAATATTATAATATTATCATTTACTAATATAATATCATACATATTTAAAAAATACATATTTCTAACAAAAATAAGATTAAAATAAATGAAATAAAACACATTAAAGAACAACACAACACACGTATGTTCACAACACATTGTTTCAAACAACTGTTTTGTTTTTATTAATTTATTATTTGATAATTAATTATATTTTAGCTAAATATCTGAATTTAATATTTTATTATCGAAATCCAGTTCTCAATTAATTTGATTGTATTGAAAAAATTGATTTTGAATCCATCATCTTCTTTAAGAATAGCAGAGGTGGAGTCAAGGTCAGGGGCACGTGAACAACTAACTAATCGATCACCGTTCTGTGTGCGACCAAGAATACCTCTCTGAAATCTGACAATTTTCACAGATTCGCAGGTGAATTACTCATCACCAACTTTCACCACTTTTCTTGCTTCAAATCCATTACTTCACTTGCAACCTTTGTTTTCCTTTTTTGAAAATTTTTCTCCAGTTTTTGGAAACTGCAATTTTGTTACCGGAAAGAAGCACCTGGAAAGTAATACAATGGTAAGTCACTTTTGTGTACCCTTTAGTTTCTAATCTTTATTTACTGTGTTGAACCATGAATTATGGTTTGTTTCAAATTGAAGTTAAGAATTGGGTTTGGGTGTTTGTTTTGAAGTCATTTAAAGTTAAGTGAGGGACCTGGAACCAAATGTTCTTTCCTAATTGCTTTTAGGTTGTGAAAAATAATAAGAGGGAAAAAAGAATTGGTAAAAACAATGGTGTTTGCTGTGCTTTCACGAGAAAGGAAATAGGAGATGCATGTCTTTATAATTACCTCTCTTGTCCCAGGAGTTTGTTAGTGTAGACGATCCTTGCCAAAATACTAGCAATGATGTTAGAACTTTGGAGATCATGAAGATGTTCATAGCTTGTTTGATTTTTATTTCCTTTGAAACTGTACAGTTACTGAGACTGATTCTTGCTATATGATGGCCATTTTGGTTTGTATCTGGAAATGAATAGGTTACTTTCTGTTTTCTTTCTATTTCATTGTCAATTCTAGAGGTCTCAACTGGTGTGCTTTAGCATCATTCAGTTATAGAACACAGATACTCTGATTTCAAGGCTATAATGTTAAATGCTAATCTTACTCATAGCATAGATGGAGATTTGGCGATAGGGAAAATAGGAAAAGGGAAGACCTCTCCAGGTCTGTTATAGCAACAAGAAAAGAAAGAGGGTTAAATTGTAATTATTTAGTATGTGATTTGGTAGTTACTTATCTTGGTTAGTGAGTGAGGACATTATAAAAAGTTCCTCAGTTGCAAGTGGGATTAGCTTTTTGAAAAATTAAACTTTGTAACCGGATATTGCCAGTGTGAAAAGGAGAGTGCTCTTTTTGGGGTAATTATTGTTTACCTTGGTGCCTTTGTTTTTGTTGTAATCATAGAGATAAGGAGCTGATCCTTTGTAATAAAAAATATCTAGATTATATATGTATTATTCGAAACATTTTTATTTATCTCTATCATATCTTTGTTACTCGAGGGTATCAAATGTCCTCTATTTATTGTATTGATTTCTCTTTCCTAAAATAAATAAAGCGTAATCTGTGCTGTCTCGGAACATGGTTTCAGCTCAATGCTTCTCTCTTTCTTAATGTTATACAGTTTTCATGAAGTGTGAAATGATACAGAAGTATTTCAGTCACTATGCTATTGCAGCAGATTGTGTTAGGATTTCTAGTTCTGTTTTGTTGTCGTTCAAAAGGGATTCCTAACATATATCATACTGAACTTTTGTTTATTGACAGGATATGTACATTCGTGTTAAACGTAGTAAGACAACCTACTTCATCCGGTGCAAGGCATCTGATAAAATTATTGACATAAAGCAGAAGTTGCAAGAACTTGTTGATCAGCCAACTAGTAATCAACGGTTAATTCTACCTGGTACAGGGGAAGTATTAGAAGACTCTAAGACTTTGGCAGATCAAAAGGTAATGTAATATTACATTTTCTATGGTGTAAACTTTCTGTATATTCTTTTTAATGTTTGCATATATGTTTGGTTATATCTAAGTCCTGGGTATTTTAACATGTCAATTTTTAATCTGTAGCTGGCCAAAATTTTCTGTTTGCCCCTTGTACCGCTTTCACCTGCATCTCATAGGCGTTGACAATTTCCTATATTTTTATTTTTTTTTACTTTTCAGGTAGAAAATGATGCCGTTGTAGCACTGACCTTGAGAAAAGGTAATGTATATTATTATTCTTTCTCTAGGTACCAATTCAGTTTCCTTTCGTCCTCCACTTATTGTGTGAAGTATCCTATTAACTGTTGTCTTTGTTGTTCTCTGAAAGATCCTTGAATTTGGGTATAGACATAGACATATTATTCAGGTCATCCTTGACTTTAGTTTGGTTAACTTTGAACGGTATAATTTTTCCAGGGAATTGACGTAACTTTAGTTTTGGAAATCCAGAAAATTGTAATAATAATGATCCTCAAATTTTTCGAACCAATTCTTAAATATTCATGGATTCCTTAATGAATTTGTAGATGTATTTCAGGAGTACACAAAGGCACTTTAAACTCCTTTTGGTAACATTAGTGACTTAGCTCCTTTACTTATCTAAATCATTTGGTAATTTTCTTTTGAAAAATACACTTGTTTATTCCATTTATAGAATCTTGAGAAACTAATCACAGTGAGTTCTTGTTTGATAAGAAAAGGCTCCTCTACTGTATAGGTAGACCATATTCATATTCCGGTTATTCAAGAATAGGAGTGAATTGAAATCTTTATTGTACAGCCAAGCCAACCCCACTATTATAAATTTATTTAGTATTGTGAATTGTGACAGTCAAATAGAAGTGGAGGCAACCTTACAAAGCAGATTACATGGCTCTTAAGGAAAGTTTAGATGTAGTATACGAAATGCAAGCTTAGCAAGAGAGAGGTGCCTCAATCCCAACATAAGGTGAAAATTAGAGATCATACCTTATAGGTCACAACATGGTTTAAGCGTCCTGGGTCCATCACACAAAAACGAAATCAGGAGCTGTGTAAATGTTAAACTGGCACCAAAACTTAAAGAGAAATTTTTGCTCTGAAACATGTTGTTCCCATCCTCACCAAGGTGAGAAATTTTTACAATGTTATTTTAGAAATAGGATGACTTATTCCCTTGATTATGTCTCCTTCTATGCTGTTTAATATACACCTTTTGAAATAACCGGTGACTAGGATTAAAGTGGGGTTGATGAAACGAAGGAGGTGCTGAAGTGTTGCATGAAACTTAGTGTTGAGTCGCGAGAAGCTATTAAGAAAATAAACTCACGTAGCATAGATGAGAATGTTATGTTGGATAAATGGACATAGTAAACAAGGTAGAATTTTAAAGGAATGCAGTAAAAAGAAAGATGAGATAGCATCTGCTGAAGAAAAAATAGAGATCTCACTTCAGGTGGTTTGGGCATGTATACAGAAGGCCAGTAGAAGCCTAAGTTGGGAAGGCAGCCTGTAGTCCTATTGCTAATGGTAAAGTGAGGCTCAAAAAACTTACAGGCAAAAACCATTGAGAAGGATTCAGAGGTCAATGGTTTCTCCATGGACGTAATTTGTCATAAAACTTTGTGACCACATTTAATGCATGTAGCTCACCTCATGTAGGAAAAGGCTTGTTCATTATACTGTGAATTGTTGCCCCATAAGTTCATTACCCTTTTAGGCTTCAATGGGACTTTTTGTTTGGCAATGGCTTCCCTTTATCTACTGTACAAGCGTCTGACGATAGTCCTTTTGGATTTTCTTTTATTTTACAAAATAGAATATTATTCAAATGCATTATTCTGCTTAACATTTATTATTATTAATATCATCATCATCATTATTATTATTATTATCATCATCATTATTATATAGTTGATCTCATTCTGAAAATGGTAGTCACAATATGTTCTTGTCAATTTTAGTGTTGGAACCGAAGTCTCAGTTTTTTTGCTGTATTGTTATTCCCAACAGAAAAAAGAATCACTTATTATAGGTTATTAGCATGCTATGGCTGCTTGGAATTGCACGCGTTATTTCTTTAACTTGAAAGGGACCTGCTAACAACACTTTATAACCTCGGAAAAAGGGTTTCAGTTGGATTTTTCTTCTACTGTCAAGGTCAAAACATCTTGTTTCAAATTTCTCTAAAACGCATCATGTGCTTTTTGACTGGATTTTACTGAGGTTTGAAAACCAAAGAGGTCAATATGGCAAAGGAAAACAAAATTATTTTCAATCCAAAAGTTAACCTGAGCTGCAGTTGTCAAATGATGGATTGGACTTAGATTGTTCCTGGAATTAAAGTTGTCTCCTCTAAGTGTTAATTCACATATTGAGTGTTAACTTACATGTAGCTTATATTCTCTTATCCAGCATATCTAGTTGTTGCAGATATACCTTTGACCACATTTTCTGTAAAAGAATCCTTGAACACCTTTAATTTTCAGTAACAACATAATGAAGAGTTACCCTTCTGTTCTTTTTCAGATGATAATGAGTTTGAGGAGGTCAACATTGTTCGGCCTAACGATTTCTACCAAGCTCGGGATGCAGATGGTGCGAGTTGGTAAAGCCATGGCTAACTCACATTGCCGGTACCCTGCTCATGGAATAATTGATAAATATTCCTTGTAACACTTTAAATGCAATTTCTGTTATGTGCTAATAGTACTGTTTCATTAATTTATCAGTTGGCATGATGAAATCCATAATGGCTCAGGAAACATTTCCCCAAACGATTGATCAATTGTAGGAATAATTATGTGCTTGTTATATCATGCATTGCCTGAAGAGAGTATGGCACTTTCTGAATCTTTTGAATCAAATTTGTGGGCTATAGTTTAGATTGGCTTTATACCAATGTAAATGTAATGCTGAAGGACTGGCATATCTAAGCGTGGTCATAAAGAAGACGTGAATCATTTGCATAATATTGGCCATTGTGGGCAGGTACTTTTAGTTTTTATATTTGTCAAAATTTTGTATTTTAGTTATTGTACTTATAACCTATTTTAGTCTTCAAGCAAATAATATTTTGTATGTATTAGTTCATGCTGCCAATTGTTAAATAACTTAGTTAAATTTAGATGTTGAACACTGCACACAATTTTGATTCATTGTTGCAAACTTGCCAAAAACTTTTACTGGTTTCACAATACACCTCCTTGCTAATTACTGTATGGAACATTTTCATTTAAAATTTCTGGCAATTGTAGATCTGTCAAAAACACTCTAGTGGTTTAACAAATTACCAAGATATTTATAGTATCTTCCATCGTGAGTTTTAATTTTATGGTGGTATTTTAGCATCTAATTTGTTAGGGAAAGAAAACTATTTCTGACTCAATTAGGCATAATATCTGACCAACAAAATGGTTGCCTGTAAATTAAACCTTGATTAGCAAGACTCTCTACACATCTCTTACCTTTAGTGAAAATGTGAAATCTTAAATTTCATAGTTGATCCATTTCTAACATATCAACCTCAGTAAAAGCTTGCTGAACTAGCATAAAACCACATTCCCAATCAAAGATTAATCCAACCTTTGTTCAATAGTAAAAAATAGCAGTTAGAAATTTTGAATCCTAAGTTCTTAATACCCATTATATGCCATGAAACCATAATAAACATACCTCTTGGTCCATGAAATAAGCCAACTAGAAGAATGCCCTCAAGGCCCCTATCAATGGAGGTACCCTCAGTTAATCTGCATAATTCTTGATGCCTTCCTGAAATTAAAGTAATAAAATCATAAACTAACTCCCTTCGAAATAGAACCTGTAAGTGATATTGAAGCCTTGATCATGATCAATGCTTGATAAATACCATTACGATGGTCCTAAAGATGTTTATTGTTGCAGCAACCTCTAAATCTCAGACCTGAACACTGAACTTTTTCTTGAAAAGCTCCATAATTGATGAGTACATGGATGAAAATGATCTTTATTACAAAACTTACTTTGATGTAATTTTTAGATTAGTATTTCACTCATTCTAAGTTTAGGTGTTAATAGTAATTCTTAACTTAGATCGTATTTGGGTCTATCAAGCACACAAGGAATAAGGAGGTGTGACCAAGGGAGTGCAAGAAATCAAGAAGCACATGGCAAACATTCATTCCCAACAATAGACCATACAATTTTGGAAATTGCTTTTTGCACCCTACCAATTTCTTCCTGCACCATCAATATGAGGAAAATACTTAAATACCCTTCATCATTGCATCATACTCCTACTTCCATTACCGCCACCACTAAGGCCAACGGATCCCAACTGAAGAAGAAGAGAGAAAATACTAAAATAATCCATTATGAAAAGTTTTTTTCGGAAAATATTTAATATGTTCCATAAAGCTCTTTCCAAAACTCATATCGAAAAGTATAATATGTATTCCGGAGAGTGTATTATGAAATTTGTTTTGAAAAGGTTTTCGAGATGTATTTCACGGGTTTTAGCAAATTTATTCTAAAAATCTCGTTTCGAAAATTCTGTTTCGGAAATATTATTTCAAAAATCCCCTGTTTCGAAAAGTCTGTTTTGGAATTCATAATTTAAAAGTCATTTTTATAAGGATAAAATGGAAATTTGATGGGCTGTAGGAATAAATTGCCAGATCAAAGTTAGATTTTTGCTTGTTACACTCCATGATTACTACTTGCACCTTTGTGTTACAGCAAAAAGACTAAGATAACCTTCTTTGCTGCACCAAAGCTATAGGGTTATAAAAAGTATACGGGTAAGGTAGTAACTGTGGGTGAAGGAATATAAAACTTCAAAGTTATTAGAAGTGACATTAAATACTAAATGAGGAATCATGTGCATTAAAGAAAAGAGATAAAGGTTGTGTAATAAAATAGAATAAGTTCACAAGTGTGCTTTCAAATTTCTTTCATTTAAACATTTATGCTCACAGAGTCCCTTTAAAACATATCTGAAAAAATAAAATAGAATACGAAAACGATTTCTCCATTAAGTCCTTTAAAAGTAGTTAAAAAAGGTTCTATTCTCAATGGGCTTTTACTTTCTACGTCCCCACAATTTGTTTGCACACCCCCTCAAATTTCCCTTTCCGTCTGATATCTTGATCCATTCTTTTTTATTAACTTTTATCTCATCATTTTAATACCCTTTAATTATTTATTTTAATTTTTTTAACAGTATAATATAATAATTGAAAGGAAATTAAAGTAGTAAGTAAAAAAAATTGAGTTAAAATATTATTATCTTTCAAAAAACCATTTTCCATGACTTCTTGATGACATGTTTCGAAAACTTTCAGATATAAGATTTTCCAAACTTTCTGAAACAATTTTTAGAGTCAAATTTTAAAAATATAATTTCTCGAACGATGTTTACGGAATAGGTTTCAACATGCATGAAATACATTTCACAGTAAGCTTTTCAGGGTGAAATTTACGAAACAAACTTTTTAGAACACATAATTTCTTCTAAAATGAGTTTTCTGCAACATTCTTTCAAAAATGTGTTTCGAAAAGAATTTTTCTGAATACTTTTAAAATACTTTTTGAAAAAAGCTTTTCAAAATTATTATTTTTTGTATTTTTTCATTTTTTTTTTATTCGGCGTCAAGAGTGCAACGCAACAATAGAAAATCCGTAACATAAAAACAATAGAAAAGCCAGAAATCTAAGGAATATTGAAAATCCATATCTACAGTGAAAAATTAAATTGCAAGAGCAGCGATGACAAGAGCAGCGATGAAACAAGATGAATTTTTGAGAGTAAAACAAGACATTGGAAGAATAACTTTGATTAATGATAGTCTAAATAATTATAATTGATATTAATTAAAAATAATTTTAATTAATATTAATTCAGCAAAAATATTATTAATGTTAATTAAAAAAAGTTTTGCAATATTAAGAAAATAATATCAATCAAGATTGATTAAAAATTCAATAATATTAATATTTTAAAATTATTAATAATGATTAAATATTTTGACATCTTAATTACATTATATTTCAAAACACATTTATGTTATCACATGAATATTTATTAAAAAGAAAAGAAAAAAAACTGCAAGTAGAAGAGGTAAGCCAAATCCATGAGTCAAGGGAAACTTTCCACAAAAATTATACCATTATGAACATGGGAAATGAAACGTATTATAAAAAATAAATAATTCTAAACTTATAAATACTAAGTATAACTTTATCTATTTATTGAAAGCAAATATTATATATATATATATATAAATTAATAATTAATGATATCATATTTTAGTTTCCATCTATAAACTAAAGAATCCTTAAGTCCACTTAAATTCACCAAGTGTCATCCATTAAAAAATATATTGACAATAATAACTTTATCATTTAATATTTAATTAAAATTAATTTATAACAATAACATCTATAAACTAAAGAATTCTTAAGTCCACTTAAATTCACCAAGTGTCATCTATTAAAAAATATATTGACAATAGTAACTTTATCATTTAATATTTAATTAAAATTAATTTATAACAATAACAATCAGCTTGATCAATTTATTAAATATATCATTTTATAATTTTTTTAAAATTTATTATATCAATCAAATCATCCACCAATATTACAAATTTTTTCTTCTTTTTCATATTTTTTATTGTCATTTTTTTAATATAAAAGAGTATATCTTTCGCTCAACGAATGGAAGTAGTTGACCTTGACTCATAAGCGACCTCCTACTCAACTAGAAGATATGCTCGCTTACTGAGAAGCTGCTTTTTGGTAGAGAGTTGTATGAAGTGGAGGATTTTTTTGGTGTGGGAACGAACCAGAGACCGAGGAAATAGGGCAGAGGTGCATCCAATGTTCAAGACCTCATTCATCTTTATCCAATTCATTTCCTTGTTCCATTTTTGAGTCCCAAATGTGTACGAAAAGATAATTACACTATTCATTGAAGTTTGACATGATGTATCTTAACTCCATGTAGATTTTTCATATGCAATATAATATTTTTCATTACTCTTGTGTTCTATCTTTAATCTTAATATGTATGATTGAGTATCTATGCTATTTTGTGATATCTAATTATTGAAAAATATTTTGGAACATAGACATGGATAAAACAACCAAGAGAGGTTTGGCTCTAGGTATAGATTTTAATCTCTTGGTCATTCTAAACACATTTTCTTAATGCAAATATTGTATTAGTAACTAAGCGATTAATATTTTTACATAAAGGTTTAGAACTTGTCTCTATGGAATTAAGACTTGTGTGCTTATGGTGTGAATGTTTGAGTAGGTGTAGATATATTATGTAGATTATTGCATGGAGAGTAGTTATGAAATCCAACCCATTGAACCTTCCTCTTATTGTTTTATATCACTTAATTTAATATCTTTCTATACTTGCAATTTCATTTCATCTATTGCTAAATTTAAATCCATTAATGTTTATATTCATAGTCTGAATTTAAAAATAAACACAATTAACCAAACAAAAGAAAATCTCTTGAAAAAATAATATTTAGACTTTCATTTTAATACTTGTATGATTGGGTACATTTGTCGAGTACTTAACACAATAGTGAAAATATAATCCTCAATATTTTTTTCTAAAATGTCACTATGAAATGTACATTCTAAAATGCCTTATTGGCCATTGGATTCCCAATAAAACCTTTCATCAATTTTCCATAATTATCATTCTAAAAAACATTTGATCATATTAGATAATGTACAATTTTGAATGCGTTGATCATGCATTATGAGTGAATCATCTATCACTTCTTTTTAATTTTGTGTGCAGTTAGTCAATTATGTAATACATTTCAGGACAACACTTTTCATAATAAGGATTTTAAAAAACTAATTTTGTGTATAAGTATTATTATGGGGTGAGGGAAGAAAAGTACGGGTATAGAACGAAAATTTCCCACACATTTTCACATATAGGTGGAAATGCAAGTTAATTCATTTTGTCATGAGTAATTATTTGTAGTAGCTTCTACACTAAGTTTCACACTAAAAACATCAAAATAAGAAGTAACTTATGTTAGTTTGGACTTTAGATATATCTCGCACTCTCACATTGATTAGGAATTAAGGTTAATGGTAATTTACATATATATTTGTCCTTTAATCCTATGAAACACTTTTTAAGGACATAATTGTGATGTAACTTTGAGTTTTGAAGTGGACAAAATGAATTGCACTTAACTGTTAGAAACTACAGTAAACCAAAGAGTAGTTTGTCTAAACTGAACTGAAAATTAGTTCAGACAAATTGAACTAAATTATATTTTGTTCTACCAAACTATACTACAATGAACTTGGTCCATCCCGACCTTTGACCTGAGTCAGGACCGACTCGACCAAATTTCTGTCATCGTTGAACCGGCCGAATTTGGCTAAGGCTTACTCAGCTGAATTTGGCTGAATTTATACTAGGGTTGACTCATTCAAAATCAACCAAATTTCGGTCGAGACTGACTCAGACAAATTTCGATCAGGAACGACTTAGCCGAATTCAACAAAATTTCGGTTGGGATTGACTCAACCAAATCCGACCAAATTTTGATCGTCGTCTACTCGGACGAATGTGACTAGGGTTGATTAAGTCAAATTCAGACAAATTTTGGTCGAACCAACTCTGTTAAATCATGCCAAATTTTACTTGTGACAGACTCAATCGAATCCGTCCAAGTTTAAACCAAGTTGATTTGATCAAATTTGTTTAAAGTTTTAATGAGTGGAGCATGTGTCACTATTTCATGCCTATGTGCTTCTATGTGTTATCAACAAGGTAGTTTTAAGTTAACGAGCAGTTAACAGAACTACAACTTTAAAGGTTTAATTTTTTAAAACTGAACTATAAAATGGTTCAATTCAACCTTTATTATAAATAATTCAGTATTTTTAGTATACTATAGTACAGTTATTAGACCATTTAGTTCAGTTTAGTTAATTTTGCCAACCAACAGATAATATCTCAAGTGTAATGATTGTCCCTAATTAATTATCTCAATAAACTTCATATCAAAAAATTAACATTGTGTGTCAAAATGAACATGAGATTCGAAAGACAAATCCTTGCTCCCCTTTACCCTAAAGTGAAACATTTACTTCATTACACACAATAATCCCACATTAAACTTGAAATCGAAACATTATTAAATAAATATTTAATTAAACTATTTACCTGAACTCACCATAATTTAAATCTAATGAATATATCTTTAGATTTGTTAAAAATGGTAGTGAGCTTTTGTTAATCCCCAATATAAATATTTTCTACTAAATTGTATCTTTGTCATGCATGTTGTTCTGTTTTATCATTCCTTCATTATTCTATGTAATATATTGAGAGAATTCTTAAAGAAGGAGTTTCGGTGTAATAAATCAAACTCTTCACTATACAGTCTCACCATTAAAGAAAAACAAAAACTTTTTTCCAGAAGATAAACAAATATTTATATAAACATAACAATAAAATAAAAAGTCCCAATACCTACTATGGTCGATTAAAATTCAATTTCATCATCTTACTATCGAGATTCTATCTACTAAATAACTGTTTAGATATAAGAAAGTATTTGTAATAACTACATCTGCATAATTATACTGCCACATCATCCTGGTGTGGAGAAACTTTGAATTTCACAAGTTAAAGGCAACCTAATGGATCATTTGTCACTGTTTGATTATTTGTATAAGAACAACATAATGGAACCATCACTTTTAGAAGAACAACAGAACATAGGTCGTTGTTTCGTTTACCTTACAATGGTCTTTATGTACCTCTTTTATCTTCTTAATTGACTAATCTGGAATGTAAAATTCCATTCCAGAATTAGTACCTTCTGGATTTTTGGATTAAATATTCCAAAAAGTGAAAAAGAAAATAGGCAAAGTAAGATCAAGGTGGTAGCCATCGTACATAATTCTCCGTATACATGGACTTCAGAACTCTATATCATTTAATTTGAAGATATGATGGAATGGTTCCAATTGGAGTACTGAACAATGTATACATAAATTATAGAGAAGAATAAATTGGCACACCTGGTAAGGTGGCTCCAAAATCAACAATAAAGTTGTTGCCTGTGACGTACTCTGAAGAATCATGAATAAGATAACGTGCTAGAGATGTCAATGCTGGATCTGAAGTACCTAACCTTCTCAAAGGCATTATTTTCCTGACCACACCTTCCAGCCACTTTTTTTGCAATAAATTCTCAGTGATTTCAGATTTGAAAATTCCAGGGGATATTGAATTCACTCTAATTTTGTGCACTCCCAATTCCATAGCCAGGACCTGTCAAATACCATCACCCAAGTTATAGTGATATCAGCATGATGTTTATTCAATATGATACAAGTAGTGAAATCTTGACCAGCTTCCAATTTGTGCATGGCTCCATCTATATATACTTCGTTGAATACGAGTATAGCAATTTAGAGCACAATGCCATAAGGAACAGATACTCTAGAGTTAGTTATGAGTCACTAATGTCTACTTTCTTATTCCTTCTTTCTTCCGCCTTTTCTCTAACTAAAATGGAATTCCCATTCCACTTATTCTTATTCAATCTAATTAAAGTATTCTGATTAAAATAACTACTTTATATGCTCACTGTTGTGATAGAACGAATTGTAGACCCAAACTAACTTCTACTTCACCTTTTATCCTAATATTGGCAATTTTTCATTTATATATAACCCAGATAAATCAAACTATGTAATTGTATATGTTAGGAATGAGTGCTGGCAAAGATCTATAAGAGAAAAGGGTCGGCATGTTTATCATAGGGAAAGGAAAGAGTCAAAGTTGTAACAAGTTATTAGATGGATAGGAATGTGAGTTGGTCCTGTTATTTACTTTAATGTAATTCCCATAAATAAGTCCTCTTACAAGTAAAGGGGAGAGGATTGAGTTTTTGATTTGCTAGGCAAATTCCAGTGCAATAAGGAAAAAGCTCCTTCGGGTATGCTTCTTGGGTGATTCTTATCTTTCTATTAGCAATAAAAAAACATGTTCAGTATTTCTTTTCTTTGTTTGGTGTTAATTTTTCCTAGCAAGAACTATTATCCCTACATCAGAAAAAGAACCTGAAAGTGGATCACAACACATCAAACAAGTTTCATCATCTTGATTCATTTACTCTTTGCTATAATGCAGTGGTCATAAAATTATTACGAAATCAAAAGAAAAAAAACCAAGAGAGAATTAAAAAAAATGGTTAGATTTTAAGAAAAAAAAAACATCTCAAATAATATTATTACCTTGGTCAGCATATTTACTCCTGCCTTCGAAGACGCATAGGCAACACCTCCAGGCAATTGCCCCCGATTTAAACCAGCAACTGAAGAAATATTAATAATTGATCCCTTCATCTGGGCATCACACATGCGTTTGCATACATATTTTGACACCAACCAACACCCGGTAACGTTAGTCTTGAACACCTGATCCCACTCCTCCTCAGACAATTTCAAGGGTGATTTAACACTTCCTACACAAAATAAACAGTAAAAACGCCACTACAACTTTTAGGAAGCAATCAAGTGTTCCAATGTATTCAAACACTTCAGTTATGTCCTCAATGTTAGAAATAAACAAATAATTTCTTCTCTTTTTTAGCTTTAGTCACTCTATAATATTCAATATTTTTGGTGTTAACAGTTAATATGATGACTAAGAAGTCAGGGTCTAAAATTAAAAAAAAATGACTATGGTCCCTGGTCTGAGTGAATCTGGAATTGAATCCTTTAAGCAAGTTCTAGACAATGATCACAATTGTGAATGAAGAAGAGTTTTGTAAAATAGACTAATAACGTTTAATCATCAACAAAACAGGATCAAATGTCATAACCCAAAAAAATAACAATGGAGACTAACACAAAAATTTTGAACATTACATATTATTTTTAAAAAATTAAAAACTAATATAATATATAATGAGGTCAGCAAAACTGAATTTAAGCCAAACAATAATAATAGAAAATGTCATAGTGGATTACCTCTGACACCAGCGTTGTTAATGAGAGAATCAATGCGGCCATAGGCGTCCCAGGCTTTCTGCACGGCCTTGTCGATGGTGGAGGCATCGGCGGCGACATCGAGCTCCACGGCCACTGCGCGGCTGTTTCCGGCGGGGGAGGGCCAGAGGCGGTTGATTTCGTGGCAGAGGGAAGTGAGGCGATCGAGGCGGCGAGCTGCTGCGACGACGTAGGAGCCAGCTTTAGCGAGGTCAATGCAAAAGTCTCGTCCGATTCCGGAGGAAGCACCGGTGACAAGAACGACTTTGTCTTCTAGCTTGTGCCATGGCTCCAGCACTTGTTCTGCTGCTATCAGATTCATTTACTTATGCCTTCGATTTGGTGTTTGAATCACAACAAGATCCTCTACCGTGGGAAGCAATCGTGTACACCGGGTTCAATTTCTAGTTTTAGACATCCTTTTTTTTTTTTAGTTTTTTTTTTTTTTTTTTGTTACCCAGGGATGGCAATTAGGCCTGGCCAGCCCATGGATCCGGTCTGCAGGCCCGCAGAAAAAACGTGGGACGGGTTAGGGTAGTGAGTCTGCAGGTCCACGTGGGCTGGCCTATAAACTCACATAAAATTAAAAAAAAAATTGCACTTGTGTATATTAATTACTTTTTTGATGTATTCTTGTATTAACGTTTCAAATTTTTGTATAACTGGAGAAAACAAATATTCTGTAATTTTTAATGTGCTAAAATTTAAAGAATACATTGTGTATGTCATAGTATGAATATGATCAAAATGTTGAATTATCAATTTATCATCTAATTCCCCAAAGTCTTTACTTAATTTTGTGAACTTCTTAAAGTATTCCAATTTTTAAACATTGAAAGTTTTATCATAAAATTAAAAAAAAAAAGCGGATCGGCCCGCAGACCCTCGGGCCAAGGAGTATGCGGGGTGGGCCAGTGTTTTTAGCCCGCGTTGTGCGGGCCTTATGTGGGCCGGCCCGGCCCGCATTGCCATCCCTACCCGCAGTGCTTCATGGGTTATTTTTTACGAAAATGATATTTTGACTTTATTATTTTGACCATCTTTTACACCATAAGTGCTTTTATTTTAAAATAATTTTGATTTTTTTTTTCAATTGTTAAATGTGGCCAATTTAGAATTGAAAAGGAAAACGAATATTATTTCATTTGAACCCGAAAAGCAAAAAAATCTATTTCTCCTCCCTTGCAAAACCCTAGTTCCAACTATATGATTTCTCTTCCCGTCACCATCATCTTCTACCTCAGTACATGTAGCAACGACTTCCCCATTTATTCCTAACAAACTAAATAGGCTCATTTTATCGAAGTTTCGTCATTGATGCTATTATCGAAGTCATTGTGGTCCTCTACTTGGACTTGTGATACCCTAGTCGTGGGTATTAGTTCATCTTTATACATTTTAAATTTGTAGTTTAGTTTTGTTTGTGTTCTTTCCTCCCCATTTTAGCATACATTTCATATTTCTTTTATTGTGCGGAAGAGGGCGTTGTTGGAGTCTTTGTTGATGATACATTATTTTCATTGGAGCCTTTGCTGATGATATATTCGTTTTTTATGAATAAAGCAAACCTTCCATTTTATTATTCTCTTTTTTTATGTTGTCTTTGTTTTTTCGACGATTGGAGTAGAAGAATGACACAAAAAAAAATTATTTTGTGTCAAACATATCTAAAGATGAACCTAGTTAATTATTTTTGTGTCACTTTTGACAGGTTTTGTGCCATTTTGTGTGGAGACCAGTCAAGAGTCAAGCCAGTTAATTACTTTAGGTTGATAACCAGTCAAATTTAATAACTATGGTCCATAACAAGTACATGTAATTTCGTGTGTACATAAAAGTTTAATTGTTCAAGTTTTGGGACTTATACAAAAAAGTTATTTCTAGCTCTCCACTTATTTGCACATGGATCATCAAATATATTTGACAAGTTTTAGTGTCATTTCATTTGGAGACCACTCAACTCAATTAATTAGTTTGGATTGATAACCAGTTAAATCTGATTACTATGATTCATAACAAGTACATGTCATTTCGTGTGTAAATAAAAGTTTAATTTTCTAAGTTTTGGTAGACTTGTACAACAAGTCTTTCCTAGCTCCTTACTTATTTGCACATGGATCACCAGATATGTTTGAAAGGTTTTCTGTCATTTTTTGGAAGACCACTCAAGTCAGTTAATTAGTTTGGGTTGATAACCAGTTAAATCTGATTAATATGGTCCATAACAAATACATGTAACTTCGTGTGTACATAAAAGTTTAATTTTCCATGTTCTAGTAAACTTGAATAAAAAGTCCTTCCTAACTCCCAACTTATTTGCACATGGGTCACCAAATATGTTTGACAAGTTTTGTGTCATTCTTCTAGTCCAATAGTTGAAAAACCAAAGACAACAAAGAAAGGAGAATAAATAAATGGAAGGTTTGCTTCATTCATACAAAATGAACGTATCATCAACAAAGGCTCCAACACGTGCCCTTTTGCACAACAAAAGAATATGAAATGTGTTGTCAAATGGAGAGGGAATAACACAAATAAAACTAAACTACAAATTTGAAATGCATAAAGATGAACTAATACCCACAACTAGGGCATCAAAAGTTCAAGCAAAGGACCACAAGGACTCCGATAATGGCACAAATGACAACACTTCGGTGAAATGAGCCTATTTAGTTTGTTACGAAGGGCGATGAAGTCATTGTCGTCATCGTCTGTGTGTATGGAGGTAGAAGATGATGGTGAGGGGAAAAGAAATCAGAAAGTTGGGGCTAGGGCTTCGCAATGGAGGAGAACAAGGTTTGTTCATTTTTTGGGTTCAAATGAAATTATGCCCTTTTTTGTTTTCAAATCCAAATTGGATAGTGTTAACAATTGAAAAAAAATATCAAAATTGTTTTAAAATGAAAGCACGTGTGGTGCCAAAAATGGGTTAAATAATAAAGTTGAAATATCATTTCCGTATATTATATATATATATATATATATATATATATATATATATATATTTATTTTTTCATTTATAAGGTATTTGAGATTACTTTTAATCTAAAACTTTAAAACGGGGTGTTTATAGGTCTTTTATTTTATATTATGTTTTATTTTCTCTTTCTTACCCAATGTCAAAACTTTGACTCACACTTGAATTATTCTCAACACTTACCTATCACCTAGAGTGCAATAGAAATTCAACTCATTATTTGTTTTGTTATTTGTCGTATACTAGTTTAAAAAGTATTTGTGGGTGGAAAAATCCATGATATCCGTAGATACACGTAAATATTTTTAAAAATTGATATATAAATTTTTAAAATGAAATCTATAGGAAATTGTAAAAACCTATAAAATATAATTTGAATTAAATTATCCATTTATTATCCATAGCTGATTTTATCTACCAATACTCCCATATATATTTGGCATCCCTATATACAACATTATAAAAAGTATCAATACATAAACTTGGTTAGGTAGTATACATCAAACACAACTTTCTCAGTGTATTAATTAGAATCTGACACCTTGCACCTGTTATACTCACTTCACCCTCCCTCTTGAAGGGTTCTCGATCCCATGACCACATCTCATACCAAGAAGTATTACAGGGTAAATCATTCATATGTAGATTTGACCCTTGATACCAAATCTACTAATAAGGACCTATTGTAACTCTCACTCTTATGCATACCAAAGTGTGTTTGCTTCTAAAGATAGATTTGAGATAAAGTAGGTGGAAGAAATCGAGGGGATAGAAATGGGAAAAGTGAGTTGTTTGTTTCATGGAATGAAGAGATGAAAATGAAGTGATTTAAGGATAAAGTTTCTAAAAGTTTGTGAATTATTTCATGGATGTAATGGATAAAAAATATTTTAATAAATAAGTTATTAGATTACAATTTAACCCTTATGGTTAAAATTAATATAAAATAAAATGTAATTGTTATTATAATTATAGTAATAATAATTAATAGTATTAATATTATTATTTTTAGTTTGTGTTATTATTATAAATATTGTTATAGTAGTAATAATAATATAATTGTTATTATCGTTAATTTTCTTATAATTAATATAATTTATATTACAATTATTTTTAAGAGCATATGACAAATTAAAATAAAAGTATGAGACATTTATATAAAAGTCATGGACAAAAATGTAAAAGTATATGTAATGACCTGTTTTTTCTTTCTAATTTCTTCATTCATGAGGAGATAAAAATCTTTGGGTCTTCCTCAAATACATCATCCCAAATCAGCTTGAATCTCTTAAACCAAATATCTGCATTACTCTCTCTTCCTTCTTAACAAAATTCCTTGAATCAAACACCTACATCACTCATTCTTTTGTCCTCACAAATATTACATTTATTAAAGTAAACATAACATAAGTATCTTCCTTTATACCAGTCCAATTAGTAAGTAAAGTCAAGATAGTCTCACTACAAACTCTGACATCAATACACTCTACACATCAAGCAAACATACTAGCATCTCCCCTTAGAAATTACTACCTCCTCATTTCACCACATGCAACATATCAATCACAACAATTTCTTTCCTCATAAAGCATGTTTACATTCATTTAAAACTTTAATCGCTCCAAAACATGATAGTTATTCAAATATTATTTGTGTATCATAACACATATTTCATATGACATCTAATATACTCGCTCAATGAGTTTACTCATTATTTACCCTTGGAGGGCATTTCTCAATGATTAGAGTGTTCGACCAACAAGTCCAACATTAGACAAAATGTATAATAATTCGTCTGGCGAGAGTAGACTACGTAGTCGACCTCCCTTAATTTCTTATTAAATTTTTGTGTTTTATTGAGTCTTCACAAATTTTAAACTTTTCAATTAAGTTTCTTATGTTAAATTTTTTAATTAGGTGATGTGACAAGTAACTAAGTGATGTCACGAGTAACTGAGTGATGTAAAGGTTATCTTAATCTTTCTTAGTTTCTACCACATGCAACTTTATAATTTTAAAATTTTATAAATTTACAATTTTATAATTATAAAATCGTATTGCTTTACAATTTCATAATACTATACTTTTATGTATTTCGAATTTTATAACCTTACAATTTCATAATTTTAAAAACTTATAATTTTGTAATTTTATAATTTTGTAATTTTATAATTTTATGATTTTATAATTTTATGATTTTATGATCATAATCTTATAATTTTATATGATTTCCTTTATAATTTTATAATTTTATATGATTTCCTTTATAATTTTATAATTTTTTATTCTATGATTTCATAATTTTCGTAATTTTATCTACTTTTATATTTTTATATTACATAAATTATATTTTTTTATTTTATATTTTATAGTATTAATTTTCTTTAAAAATAATTTTCATTAAGTATAACAAATCATTGAGAAATTTTTGTCATTATATCTTGTAATAAAATATTATATGACAATATCATAACAAAATACAGCATAACTACCACATCATATGATTAACATAAAAATCTAACAAGAAATATTCAATTTTAAAATTTGAAAGACTTAACACAGCAGAAAATTTAATAAATATTCAATTGAAAGTTTGAAATTTATCAAACTCAACTACCTATAAATTAGTATTGAAGTAACTCGTACATTTGGGGTAATACATGTGCAAAATTACGCATTGACTACAGTGCAATATTTTCGTTTAGCTAATGTAAAAGTGTTCTTAAAATGAATCTAAAAATTATGGTTGGTTTATAGAGAAGAGAAAATAGGCAGGCCAGGTAAGGTGACTCCAGCATCTACTATAAAATTATTGCCAGACACGTATTCAGAAGAATCGTGAATTAAATAACGAACTAAGGATGTTAATGCTGGATCAGAAGTACCATAACTTCTCAAGGGTACCGTTTTGATGGCCACTTTACTCAGCCAATCTTTCTCCATTAACTTTTCAGTGATTTCGGATCTGAAAAGTCCAGGTGATATGGAATTCACTCTGATTTTGTGTGTCCCCAATTCCAATGCCATCACCTGTCAAACAACATTTTACTGTCTCTTTTAATCATTCTCAATATCACCAAAAAAATATAATTTCTAAATATCAGCAGAGGAGCTTGCAAACTAACAAACAAGATAAGAAAGCAGAGTGTTTTCTAATATTTTATGTCAATTTATCTTTTAAAATTTTAACATAATCAACATGGAGCAATTAAAACATGTGTAATTCTGAGTTTTAATTAAATAAATATCTGAACAGTAGAAGTCAAGGACAATGCTTTTCATAATTTGTGTTCAAATGGAATATTCCCATTCAACAAATCAACGATAACTACAAAGTGAGGTGTAAAGAAATTCAATGTGGAAAAGAAGAGAGATTCAATGTGGAAGAGAGAAATTCAAAGAAGGTTGACTAGCTTTAGTTGATTTCTTTAATCAAGAAAAATCAAACGCAGAGTAGTTATGGTTTACCTTTGTCAGCATATTGACACCTGCTTTAGAAGATGCATAAGCAGCTCCACCAGGCAATTGACCACGATTGAAACCAGCAATTGAAGCAATGTTGATGATTGATCCTTTCCTCTGAGCGTCACGCATGCGTTTACATACGGATTTTGACACCAGCCACGTCCCAGTTAAGTTGGTTCTGAATGATTGGTTCCATTCCTCTTCAGACAATTCCAATGGTGACTTGACAGTTCCTTCACGCCAAAGAACAATGAAACACCACAACTTTCCACAATCAGTGAGTAATCCAGAAAGTAAGTATGATAGGACACATCTCAATTGTGCAAATCACTTGCTTCTCAAAATGAAAAAAAGTATTCAGTAACCATTAAGGTCATGCTCTTTCAACAATTACCCTCTTACTGGGTTAAATTTTAAAATAATGACTTCGTATAGTTAAAGATCTATGAGCACACAACACGCAAATTTTTCTCCTTGGTTAAACTCGGTGATTAAAAATACCAACCTTTTGGGTAAAAGAAACATTCCTTTGAAACCACATATCAAATCCACCCCACAAATCAGAGCATGCTTTTTTTGGGTTCAGAAATCGAATGCAATTATTCAACAATGACATCAAATTCTCCAAATCACTGTGGACAGAAACCAAATCTTCACTTGTCAATGTCTCCTATAACAGGGGACATTTCAAGTGTCGAGAACAATATACTGTTGATTTTCCCTTTCGTACACACTTTATTCCTTTATCAGATTCGAAAACAAATTATCAACTATTTTCAGCGAAACTAAATTACAACTTATCCACCATTTTTTAACTCTCACCTTTGAACTTAACACATGCAATTGTCATATCAGCAAATCACAAATTCAGAAAATAATTAACAAACAACAAAAAAAATCTTAAAATATTTGCTTTTTACAAGAGATACAATAAACATAGAATATATATGAAAGAAATGAATCATAAACTAGGTTACAAAATATAAAATTAACCAAAAACTTTAAAAGACAATAGATTTATATATATTCTTTTTATAAATTATTCATTTTATTAATTTTTATCTGGTCTTCAAGGTACACTCCTCTTCAACGATATTATTACCATCCTCTTCAACGATGTTTTTACCATGTCTCTTCACTGTCACGAAATTCCAATAAATAAATTACATAAATAATCATCAAAACATCTAAACTCCTTCGAATTAGTTTCTGCGTTTTAATAAAATATTTAACACTTAAGAAACTACTTGTGCAGTTCTATCAGATTAAGAACCACAAAAATCATAGTAGATGGTTAACATTCGGAAAAGTCTAATAATCAGTATAATCTCAAAAAAGGTCGTAATCAATGGTTGCACAAAAATCATAGTAGATGGTTAACATTCGGAAAAGTCTAATAATCAGTACAATCTCAAAAAAGGTCGTAATCAATGGTTGAAAACGACGTGGATTTCTCGAATTTCAATTCCACTGGTCCTGCAGTTTTATCATTGGTTGCATATCATTCTAATATATAAAATTTTCTGTAATTTTGTTTATCTCTGTTCAAGTTGAAATATAAATTCAGAAAATCAGTACAATCACAAATAAATAAATAAATAAATCAATCAATCGAAAGCAACGACGTTGATTTCTCGAATTTTTATTCAACCAATCCTGCATTAGTATTTACTCATTCTGATATCATATTAAAGATTTTCTGATCTCGCTCTGAGTTGATACTACTAATTCAGAAAATCAGTTACCTCTGACACCAGCGTTGTTGATCAGCGCATCGAGGTGGCCGAACGCGTCCCACGCCTTCTGCACCTGTCTATCGATGACAGCGCCATCGGCGGCAACGTCAAGTTCCACGGCGACGGCGCGGAGGCTCCGGTCACATTCTGCGAGCTCCGCCGGCGACGGCATCCTGTTGATTTCGTCGCAGAGGGACTGGAGGCGGTCGACACGGCGAGCCGCCAAGAGGACGCGGCAGCCGGCGCGGGCAAGGTCGAGACAGAAGTCACGGCCGATGCCGGAGGAAGCGCCGGTGACCATGACGACCTTTCCGGCAAGGGTGGTCCAGGGTTCAAGGGAGAGTTGGGGAGACATTGGAAGAGTGAGTTTGTTGAGCATTGAGATTTAGAGAAGAAGGGGTTTTATAGAGAAGAGGAAATGAAGAGTGAAGAAGTTGGGTTGGTGGCAACAAACATGAAGACGCATTAACCTAAGTTAAAAGAGGAAGAAGATATAGAGAAGGTGCATTGATTAGTGTTTGTTGAAACGACTTTGGTCTGGCACGTTCTTACTAAGAAATCCCCTATGTTATGAAAATCTCGTTTTCTTCTTTTGACTTATACATGCTTCCAATTTTTTATTTTATTTTTTTGCATTTTTTTTCTTCAAGTTTTTCTCATATATATTAAGTATTTCTTTAGGTTAGAGGAATGTCTTTTCTTTAGCTTTGGGAGGGGAAAAGAAATATTGAAAAGGACATATAAATTAAATAGGGCGTTCTTGAGAGAGCCACAAATGGAAAATTTTGATTAGAAATATTACAAAAATAATTTATTGATGTGATATGATAAAAGAAAGTATTATAAATTAAGATATTTAAAAGTTTATAAAAGTATTATTTAGATTAAATAAGAAGTGAAAGAAGGATAATTATTGATTATGAATTAATATTTTGATTGATAAGACATATGTTTCAAAAAAAATTTAATTTAGTTTTAATTTTTGTTAATTGTTTTACAATTTAGTTTTTTATGGTAAAGATGTTTAGATAGTTAATGACTGATTTTTTTTTATTTCTTTTTAAAGTTTTTAGAAAATTTTTCCTAGTTAAAATTTGACGTAAGAATATTTTGTGTCATGGTTATTACTGTGTCATGGATTAATATTTTATTTACAATTTGAATATTATATTTGTTAGTTTTGTTCTAAAATGAATATATTGACATGCGACACAAAAATAATATATAACAACAATAACGTATAACAGTATTGCTATGTTATTGTTATATGACTACTTACAAGACAAGATAATTATTTTTAATTAAAAAAACCAAAAACAAAACATTATAAATAAACAAATAGAAAAATAAAAAAAAAACAAAAAAATTATGAATCAACATGTGATTTGTATTGATAACTTGTTATTGACAATTTAAACGTTGTTACTAAGAAAAACTAAATCGAATAAAATTGACGAAGAAAAATAAGACCATTTAATGAAAAAAAAAAGGATAAAGTAGTTTTTGAACCTTAAAAAATTATCAAAATCATGTGTAGTTTAAATTAAGAGAAATACGAATACATTGACGATGATCAGTAATTATTTGACTGATTTGATATAATAAAAACGTCAAATGTTGATTAATTTAACAAACTGAAAAATAGAAAAGAAAGTTATGATTAGATCACTGATTTAATTGATGTTATGTAAAAAAAATCTTATGAATTTGTATATGAAATTAAAAAATAATTAAATTAAATGTTGAAAAATATTTAAAGATCTACCACTTTTTTTAGTTTAACTAATAATTATAATCTAAAAGTGTAAAATTAAAATAGAAATGAATTTTGAGCTAAAATGAAAAAATGTTACATTCTTTTCCTTATTTTTATTTAAATAAAACTACAGACATTAAAACGTTAACTGTATAATTAATTATATTAAAAAATAATTTATTCTTTCAATATTAGTATAGTCCATTACAACCAAGATACATATAAATATTACAATCAAGATACATAATTTTTGAAATATTTAAACTAGAAAATAATATTTTAAAAGTGATAGTGATTTTAAAATAGTGAGACTCATTTTTTTCTACTATTAAAAAGTTTTATTATAAATATAATTGTTATAAACAAATTTCAATTATTTTTATTATTAAAAATTTTTAGTATAAATATAACTATTATAAAAAAGTTTTAGTATAAATATAACTATTATAAACAAGTTTCTTTATTTTTAAAACATATTGTCTTTCTCGAAATCATTTTTCTCTAATTCTCTAACTTCTTTATAAGGGTTCTCCTCCATTGTTCGCCTGATTGAAGATATGAGATCATAGGAGTGATTCTCACGGCGAGTTCTTCAATTTGGACCAATTAATTTTTTCGTTCGCATAAGTTAAGTTTAAGTCATTTTCTTGGACTTTTTTTTTCTTTCTTTTTGCATGTGAGGTCTTTTTTGCTTGCATGTGGGATTTTCATCTTCTATATTAGTCTATGTTGATCAATGATCCTAACGGTAGATCCTGATCGTCATTGTGTTGTTTCTAACTATAGGTAGAGCATCTTGTTGAGCTAAAAGTGTTTTGTTGTTTGATAATGTTAATTTTTACCATTGTCTAAGTCTTATTTTATTTAACAAAATCAACTCTTCCATAGCTTTTAACCTTCTCAATCTCCAATTTTATCTTGCTTTTGTAAATAAATATATTTTGGGTTACATTGATCTAATTTTACCACAAATCCTCATTTTTTTTGTGTCTATTTATAGATTGGAAGCTTTGTTCCAAAAACCCAGACAAGTGAGTGATCTTAAGTAGCAAGAAGAAGCTAAAAAGGATGAAAATAAGGAAGAACTAGCCACTGTTGGGCGACACAAGGCCAGCGCTAGGTGCCAGCCCAATTCTAGGGAGTCATCGCCTAGCAAACAACATCCAATGCCAGGTACCATGCGTTCCAGTAACACAATGCCTAACGGCACCTAGAAAACGCCAAGCGATAGTCAAAACTCATCTTTTCTCCTTTGCTGCCAGCGCCTGGCTTTGGGAGGCTTCCTTCGAGTGCCACTTTCATTGATGTGGCAACTTGACCCTATTTCTTCTAGTTTTCTCGAAGGAAACTCATCTTTGTACGTTTTGAAGCTCGAAATGCACGTTTGGAGAAGTTTGGAGGTTTGTTAGGGCTTGTGGGAACACCCTTTTCTTCCTCCTTGTATCTCCTTCTTCTTTCATCTTTATTTTGTAAGTTTATGCTTTCCATGACAATGGAGAGTTAAACCCATTTTGTTGGGGGTAGATGTAGTCATTGAACTCTCTTATATTTTACAAATGTTTTGAATATATACATGTTTATTCCATTAATTGCTAGTATCTTTGTTTCTTTACTTAATGCTTTTGTTTTGGCCATTCATTGCATGATATTTTGGTCATTAGGTATTGGAAAATATCTTTTGAAACCTAGACTTGGAACAAGATACCTAATGAAACTTGTATCTAGGAATGAAGTTTGACCCATTAGTTGTCTAAAACCCTAGTTCATAAAGCAGGTTCACTTATTTGGGAAATAAGGAAATCTAGGCTCATTCAACTAAGAGATTAGGGTTTTAGTACATTTGTGGGTTGACATTAGAAATTTAATGGAGAAGAGTTTAAGTGTTTTATATGTTTGAGAGTGAAGTCGGAGAAATTTAATCCCAACAATATCATTCCACTGCATTTCAAGTCTTTTACATACTCTAAGAGTTTAAAATATCCAAGTTCACCTTTTACTTATTTATGCAAAATTTACTTTCATGCAAAAAAACTCAAATTATAGATTCATTCTTTAGCTTAAATTAGTTATTTATTGTTCGGTTATTTAGTATTACACGAGTCTCTTGGGAAACGATATTCCGGTCTTACCGGTTACTACTTTTGCGACCTGGTATGCTTGCTAGAGTCTTAAAAATGTTCCTTGAGTCTGCTAAGTTGTTTGGGTCGGTTGAGTCGCTTTGTCAAGTAAGAGAATCTAGATTTATGTTGAATTGATCATCTTGACAGTTAATTATGATATGATTTGTTGAATTGATGAGTTGTATGTTTAACTGTTTGATTTTAATGTATGTTTGGTCTTGATATGGCAAATGTTTGAGTATGTGTTTTGAGTGATTTATTATAAGTTTTTTACTCTCTAAAGTCATTTTGAATCAAAAATACTAAAGGAAATGTGCTCAATTAGTCAATTACATAGGATCAATTTTCCCAAATTGTTGTTTTTTATACAACGTCAAGCATTGTTATAGTGCCGCTAGGTGCTAGGCCATTAACTTGGTATTGTCGGGCGCCACGTTTCAACCGCCGAACGCTAGAAGTTAATGAACTCCAGGGGCTAAACTTCAGGCTCCAATTTTCTAGCATTAGGCGTCACCCTATTTTTCTAATTTGTGTTCCTATGGTAAAATGAAGATTCTCGCTTCATTAACCGTCAGATCGAGTTGAAATTTTGTCAACTGATCCTAGATACATGATTCTTTACTTTGACCGGTGGGATCTGTGATTTGCGATTTGTAGTTAGACCAGTTAGTTTCTCATGTTTGCACTATACTTTAGGTTTCTCTTTTATGAAGGGTATTCCTGTTTGATGAGTTAGTAGGTCCTTATGTAGTGTTGTGATCTTGGGTTGATCTTGATATTGAAGTATGTGTTTTAAGAATGATAAATGTGTATGATATGCAGACTAAGGTATGCTATGGTGATGAAATGAGTTTATTTATAATTTGTGGAATCTTGTTATGGTATTCGTAAACTCATTTGGGGAAAGTTATATTATGATAATGAGTAGTGTATGAAGTGGAAATATTGGTGAAAAGAGTTGTGAATTGTGTTCTAAAGAAGTGTGATGGTTTTAAGAGAGTGAAAGTGGAACTTACTGAAATGAAATGAGTTGATTTGAATTGTTTGTTGTATAACGGTTGTGCTTCTAAGAAAGAAGTGTAAATCTTTTCTAGTAGATTGATATGCATTGGCTAGGGATATGTGTTCGTCAAAATCTATCCTATACTCTATTAGGTATACAAACTCATATAGAGTGTTGTGGCCTAGGTGGTGAGAGTTGAAAGAGGTTCTTATGGCAGGATTAAGGGTGGGTGTAAGACCCAGGAAAATTAATTAATTAAATAATTAATTAATTAATAAATGCGGGTAGAAGGCGTCTTTATGATATTAATTGTTGTTTAATGTAATGTGGAAAAGTACTAGCTCAAATGGTTGAGAATACTTTAGTTGTGTGAGAGGACTTGGGTTCAAGTCCTAAGTATGCCAATTATGTGTGATTATTTTATTATTAATTTTTAAGAATATGTATGAGTAGGTGATTGGTATTGTAAACTTATGTTGATTGTGTATATCACCAAATGTGGTTTGGCATAATGGGTATGCTTTGTTATTGTGGGTGGAAGGTCACGGGTTTAAAACTATCAAATAATTGACATTAAGAGGAATTAAAAACCCACCTTAAGCCTAATCCCGTTTTATTTTTAAAACCTACTTTTCATTATGATAAGATTCTTCCAATCTATGTGGAAGTGTGATTCCACAGTTCTCTTCATTTTATTGAATTCATTTTATTCAAAGAAAGTCAAAGACTGGCGGACCGCATACGCGCTTAGGGGAAAACAAGGAGGACTCATTATTGGCATTACTGATTGGAGAATGAAGAATGCTTGGCATGGGCCTACTACTTCGAATACGAGAAAGAGAATATAAGACAAAGAGATTCTTTACGGATTGGAATGCTAACGATTGATTCCCTTTCGGGCTCTTGCTGCATCAAAGAAGTGGTCTCTATCCCCGTGGATTTCCTTTTCTCTTAATTTGAATTGGATTTTTTTTTCTTTTTATAATAAATTCAAATGGATGGGCATCTACTTGCTGGGAGAGGGGCTAATGCCACTCGCCCTAATGAATAAATAAACAGGATGAGCAGAGAGAGCACGAAATTGAGGTTGAGAGGTGAGGTTTGGGTGCGAAAAAGGGGCTCAATTAAGAGAGATTGTGGCACGTCATAGGCAAACCAAGGAAAATCCCATTTTTCTTCCAAGTCTAATCAAACTTTCAAGTTAGGGGAGCTGTATTTTGAGTATGTAAATAAACTGCTAAGTGCTGTGATTTAGAGTCATTGGTGTCTCCTTTGATTTCTATTTGATTGGTAAAATTCGTACTTTACTGCGCTGTGGTTGTGAATTGGAGTTATTTGGGGTTGGAAGCATGATTAAGTATGTGTAATAGGTTGCGGGATAAGGGTTTTGATAATCTTGATTATTTCTGATTGGAAAGGGTGGTTTTGGGTGTTGTTGCCATTACCATTAGATTAGTATCGATTGCAAGTTGGGTGGTATATTTTTGGGCATGAATTGACTCTGTTTTGGTATGATGCATGTGTGACAGTGAGGGAACTCTACAAGTCTCGCCCAAGCGAGTCTATCTCGTCCAGGCGAGAGTTGCAGAACCTCACGTCTGGTTTAGGTCGCGCTCGACCTTGGTTTGGTGTTGAGCGACTTAGTCTCACTCAGGCGAGGGACAGCTCGTCTAAGCGAGGTTGTGAGGAAACTTGGGCGCTTTTGAGCGCGATATCTCACCCAGGCGAGAAGTATTAGTGTTTTGAGCAACCCCATCTCGCTCAGGCGAGAGACATTCACCTGAGCGAGGTCGCGATGTGAAATGATGTTATTTAAGTGGTTCCTCGTTTAGGCGAGGTGTTGGTATTACTTTGAGCGATGGTGCAGCTCACCCAAGCGAGGGAATCTCGCCTAAGCGAGATAACGTGTGTTTGTGGTTGTTTTAAGCTCGCTCAGGCGACGCGAACTAGCCTAAGCGAAGCAGAGGGTTTAGCTTGGGCGAGGGGTCCCTAGCCTAAGCGAGTTTATGTTAACTATTGTGTTTCTATGTGCTTGTGAGTGTGTTTTTGTTGTTTACCATAAGGATCGATTGTATATGCATGTGGTGTGATGTTTGGGCTTGATGGACTAAGTCCAATAAGGGTCTGGGATGTGCTCGGAGGTTGGACACATGATGGGCATGGAACTGGTTGAGTTCCCGTTGGCTAATAATGGGCGAGGAGTCCTTAGTATGGTGATTGCATGTGTCAGGCGCACGATGGGCAAGGAACTGTGATGTTCCCGTCAGCTACTATCGGACGAGGAGTCCATAGTATGGTGATTGCGTGCGTGTCGGGGTCCAAGTGTGAGACTTGGATGTTTATACTACAGGCGAGGAGTCTGTAGGGCAGGACTATGAGCGGGATAGGCTCATAAGGTTGGACCACGAATGAGTTAGTTTCGTGGGAGCACAGGGAAGTCCCAAGACCTAGTTCATGCATATGACTCATGAAGGACTA
>Ga0214542_1003932_pt1 | contig 29807 bp, 12 predicted proteins | sample CNSS1metaG_FD_160096 | JGI IMG/M metagenome (GOLD analysis project Ga0214542, IMG submission 160096) | Root nodule microbial communities from cowpea collected in UCLA plant growth center, Los Angeles, California, USA - CNSS1 | ecosystem: Host-associated > Plants > Roots > Nodule | place: USA...
CGTAAATATCAATATGAGATTTTTTTTTTCAACACTCTCATAATCAATTAGGTGATCAATGCTTTCATTTGCTTTAGCAAAGAAAATAACAATATCAACATGATTAGCATCCATATGGCCATAATCATAATCACCATCTTCATAAGCAAAATGTGTTTCTATGTTCTTCTCATTATTTGTAAGATGTTTTGGTGTACAATAAGTACAACTCAAATGGCCTTTACCACCGTAACGATAATATATACTTTCATCTTTTTGTCAATATTTTCACATTTTCCTTTTTCTTTTTTTTTTCACATTATTATGCCACTTCTGGTGACAAAATGTGTCTTTGAAATTTTCTTTATAACCATGTCCACAATCAAGATCATGATCGATCATGAAAATATAAATCAAATGTTGTTGCATTCACTTCTGGGAATGGAGCAGAACCAATTTGGACAGGTTTCATGATTTTCTTAAGGTCAAAAGCTCATTGCTTTATTCAGCCATACAAAGGCATGAAATAAATTCATAATATTGATTGCTGCATTCACTTTTGGGAATGGAGCATATTAGGCGGATCTCATGATTTTTCATCAAAAGCTTTATTGCTTTGTCCAGCCAGCCATACATAGGCATGAAATAAATTCACAATATTTGTGAAATCTCTTTTCACAATATTTTTGTCATGTTGCTTAGATGCTTTATTTCTTTATTTAATGGTATCTCAATATCCATTGCACTTAAATATATTTCAACATTTAAAATCCAATATAAGGAATTCTTCCTTGTAATATCAAGGATCACAAATCCAAATTTTGCAACATTTTGTGTGTTTAGAACTAGCACATAAAATAATTATATTAATAATAATAATAATAATAATCACCGTCAAAATAAAAATAAAAATAATAAGATGAAGATGAAAATTGATAAAGTTAAATAATTCTTATCATAAGAGGAAGAATATAAGGTAAAATTATAATTTGAGAAAGGATTAGAAAGAGCCTGGATTGAGACACGCATAACACTGTCATTATAGAGAAAAAGCTTCCACTAGTCCTCAATTGGTTGGAGCATGGTGCTGATAACGTGTTATGAAATAAAGGGAATAACAGAGAAGATAATAGAGAAGAAACAACAGAGAAGATAATAGAGAAGAAACAACAGAGAATAGAGAATGAGAGAATAGGGAGCAACTCATCTGTGTATTATTACTGATAGGAAGAGTCCTATTTATAGATACAATATGTAAATAAATCAACTTAGTTAATACAAATATTTACCATAAAGAGTAATGAATCATATGAGTAAATCAATGGACAATCATTAATTCATAACAAAAATGTTACAAAAAGACAATTTGTAACATTTTTTAATTATTACAAAAAGACAATTTGTAACATTTTTTAATTGTTACAAAACAAGATTATTGGTAACATTTATTGAAATGTTAGAAAATATATAGGTAACATTTTTTTAAATGCTATAAAATATATTAGTAACATTTTCCAAGTGTTACAAAAAAACTAAATTTGTAACATTTTTCTAATGTTAGTAAAGACACTAATTGGTAACATTTTTAAAATGATGCTAAATATACATAAAAATGTTGCTAAAGCCTTTTTGTAACATGTACTATACACAACATGTGTATAAATGTTACCTTTGCAAATGGTAACATTTATTTAGGCTTTAGCAACATTTTTTAAATGTTATTAAAACTCATATATCTAGTAGTGTAGGATGACTTACTTTAACGACATTGACATGTTCCAGTTAGTAGAATGTCCTACTTGCCAATCATTTTGAGATTACAACAACTATATGCATATGAGAAAACTACTTCATAAATGAAGTGACATTATGTAAATATAAGATATGATGGTTTGTTACGACATCCATTTGATGGAAAAGCATGGAAACACTTTGATAACATGTATCTAGATTTTGTTGTTGACCCATGACATGTAAGACTTGGTCTGTGTTCTAATGGCTTTATTGTGTTTAAGTTTCAACATTTTCTTCCTCTTTTTGTTATGTATTTGTTATTCCGTATAACCTACCATCTAATATGTGTCTGACCAAACCTTTCATGTTTCTAACATGTGTCATACCTGGTCCAACAAACCCAACCACAAAAATTGATGTGTACTTACAACCTTTTATTGATGACCTCATAATTGTGGAGTGAAGGTGTAATGACATATGATATTTTCACAAAAACAAAACTTTGTAATGCGAGCTTGCTTAATATGAACAATAAATAGTTTTTCTGCTTATACCATTTTGTCTGGATAGGGGATGAAAGGTAAACTGACATGTTTTCATTGTATGGATGACACTAAAGCTTTCACATTAAGATATGGTGGTAAAACTTTTAGGTTTGATTGTCATTGTAGATTTTTGCCAAAAGATCACCCTTTTAGAAGTAGTAGACAAAGATTTCTGAAGAATAAAGTTGAATTGAATGATCCTTCTTATTTGTTGAATGGGGATCCAGTATGACAATTTTTTCATGACTTTCCTCGGGTAGTTGATGGTATATTTGATATGTTGCCAAGATATGGACAACTTCATAATTAGACAAAAAAGATCAATATTTTAGGATCTCCCTTATTGGAAAGACAACTTGTCAAGACACCTTTACGTCATGCACATTGAAAAAAATGTTTTTGACAATGTATTCAACATTGTGATGGATGTCAAGTAAAACAAAGGACAATGAAGATGGAAAAATGGATGTTGCTAAATTTTGTGCAAGGGGGACTTGGAGTTGCTTTAATTACCTAATGGTAAATTATCAAAACAAAAGGCAAATTACACAATGACAATAAAACATGAAAATCAATTTATGAATGGATCACTGAGTTTAAAATGCCCCTCAAACCTTTCAAGGTTTGCCAATATAGACAAGGGAAATATGCATGTGATGAAGAGTCGGGATTGTCATGTATTCATGGAGTGTTCACTACTAATTTTATTCCGTTCATTATCAGAATTTGTCTGAAATCCCATAGCAAATTTAAATTGTTTCTTTAAAGATTTTGTATTTTAATTGAGGATAGAAGATGTAGTGATAATGGAACAAAATATGTCAATCATAGTATGTAAATTGGAAAGAATTTTCCCACAAGGTTTCTTTGATTCAATGAAACATCTTGCAATTCATCTATCCACGGAAGTGATTTAATTTTTATCCATTAACTCATTTTTTTTAATTTACTCATTTTCAATCTTTCAAATTTATTCTTTAGTCCAAACACATTCAAGTGTAATGATGATGTTATAAACAAAGAGATTATAAAATAAGAAAAAAAATAATAAAAGAAACTATAAGTAGGAATATTTTTTTCCTTCTTCTAATGCAATAAATCCTTACAATTCCCCCTCTATTTACAAAGTTTCTACTTATTTTCAAAAAAATATTTTTTAATAATACTAAGAAATTTTTACTTTTTATATATTTGTTTAATTTATTTATTTTTATATAGTCTTTTTTTTAAATGGTTAAATTTTCTATCTAATTTTAAATAAGTATTCTTTAAAATTATTATTTTAAAGACTTATTTTAAATTTAAAAAATAAACCAGTTTAACAGAAAAAAAAATTATTCATTTTAATAATCTAAGGTACTTTTATAACTATAATTAGTATTCATATGATGTGTGTATTGTGAAGCATTTCATCAACATTAGGGCTGATGAATTGTAAAATTATTTTATTTATGTTAATAAGTAGTTTCTTTCAATATGTTTAGATTATTTTATTAACTATTAATATTAATATAATTAAATGAAATTGATAGTAATATTTGTGTTGATAAGTAGTTTCTTTCAATAGTTTTTAGATTATTTTATTAACTATTAATATTAATATACTTAAATGAAATTGATATTTCTCTATTTTTCTCTTTAAAATAATAATAGAGAATCATAATGATGGCATCTGTTTATGACTATGGTATTTTAATTATTATTTTACTGTAATACTTTTTTAAATTATTGAAATTTTAAATAAAAACTCAAATTTTTATTAAAATTTATAATTATTTTACATTAGAATAAAATATAATTTTTTACACAAATATTACTTGAACTTTAATATATATAAAATACTTTAAGTTATGATAAATTTAAAATAAATTAAAAAATATAAAATTATAATTATCAAAATATGTAGTTTGTAATATTAAGATTTGATTTAATAATTAATCATGTTATTATTAATATTTTCAACTTTTAACTGGTTGATAAGTTAGTTTTATCAAATAATTTCAATTTTAGGTAATTATTAGAGTTTTTGCTGGTTTTCAGCTTTTAATTAATTTTAAACTTAAAAGTTAGGATTAAAACTAATTTTAATTTCTTTCATGTGTGAAAAAAGAGTTGGTTTCAGTTTGAAAATTAACCTCCACCCTTTCGGGTTTCTATGAATTTCTCCAAATTCGAAAAAAAAAAAAAGAAGAAGAAGAAATTACATGAAAATGAGTTTCAATTTAAAATTCTAAACTCTAACTATTTGAGCTAATTTTTCAAAGTATTAAAATCCTTTTAAAATGGGTGACAAAACAGATTAGGATGTCACTTTTTAGTTCGGTCCGTCCGTGATCCGTTAAAAATAGATTGAGTTGTGCTGACTCATCAAACAAAAATAGATCAATAATCATAACTCGTTCTCTACGGAATGAGATGGACTGTCCGTTTGATTTTTTATCTTCTTCTTTTTAAAATTTTTTTATATATACATATAAATTAATATTTAAAAAATATTTAATCAAATAAAATATTTTTAAACTTTTAGTTGATTAGTTAATATTTTTAATTAGATAAATTAAAATATTTATTATATTTATATATTACATTACTCGATTATAACTAATAATTGAAACTTAAATGGTAGGGTTTAATGATTTGAATTACAATATTATTACATATTTACACATTTAAAAAATATAATATAAAAATTAACATTTTTAATTACTTTTATTTTATTTTGTTTTTTAAAAATGGATCAATAGATCAAGAAGGATTGACCCGCATCTTGACCTATCAAATTGACAAATTAGATAAAACAAACTAAAACAATCTAACAGATTAAAATCTTTAACTTTATCCGTCTTTTTTAATACGAGTGACGAGTTGGCCTGTATAATCCAACTCGTCTTGTGACCGTTACTTTTAAACTATTTTCTTGTTTAAAAAGTCTTATTTTCATGCAATTATATTCTTAAAAATATCATTGTCGTTCGACCATACCCTTTTATATTGGTAGGACATGTTGGTTAACTCAAGCTTCTTTATTTAGAAAAAATTATTAACAAGTATTTTTACTATATTTGTTAAGAAATAACATAACATTTTTTTTATATAAGTGTTGTTATAATATATTTTTATTTTTAATAAAAATATTTTAGGTAGTGATTCCTTAACCATTATATTTGTTAATTATTTATTTATTTATTAATTTTTATACTCGCATTCAAAGCTGACATCTGATTCCAAGCAATATTTAATGAATTTCTCGAATAATAAAGTGAACAAAAAGAACATTTGTTTGGCCTTTATCTAGCATAATATTGTTGCTCGCACAGCCTTTATCGCCCTACCACCGGATCTCCATGCTTAGCTGATGGAATAGATACTAATTTTCCATTATTTAAATCATTGTGATTCGTGAAAACTTTTTGTTATCTCTTTTTTTTTTCCTTCTTTTTCCTTCTGTTGTTTATATTATTTCTCAAACAATCTTATTTAACACTCTAACTTAATGAATATAAAGACTTCGTTCTACCTCACTCTAAATTTTACATTTAATTTCTATTATAATTCAAGTCTTACTTATCCAAAAACTTAATTCTTGTAAAAGAGACTCAATACCACCATTTTTATTAAAATAGTGTTAATGTCATTTAAAAATGTTATATGTCAAAATCTAAATTTTTTATTTATTTTTTATTGTTATAATTTTTATCAATATTGAACTGAATTTTTTTCCTTTTTAGAATTTTATCCGTCATGATAGCACATTATTAAAGAACTTGTTATCAATAAAATTGAGATGCCAAAAGTTCAAGATGATCCATATATGACCTTCTAATCATATTACCAAAGTTGACAAGAAAACCCTTGTAGGTACAATACGACAACACAATTTTTTAGAGTTGATAATCTTTTTGTTTCTTTACATATTTTCCTATCAGACATATTAGAGGTCGCTAAAAGAACCTCCACGCTAATCATTTTAATTTATGGGTCATGTAAGTCATATTTTAATTTATACTTCTTATATTGTAATAATTACATTTAATTATAATTCATTGTGTTGGGTAAATTGACAAATTGAGTTTGGAGGAAGACAAATCAAACATAGATTTGTTGAATCTTAATCCATCCAAAAATTCAATAGCACAAAAGTCTAAATCCAACAATACTAGTAATCAAGGATGAGTGACCCACCTAGACATATTTACTTAGTTCCATATATTGAATGATTAGATTTTTATCTTGTAATTTTTTTTAATTGTGTTAATTATATAACTAACTGTTTATCATTCAATGTAGGTCTCGTAAAAAGTTGTTTGTAGTTATACCTAGGGATTCACAATAGTATGGTACTGTTTCCTTTAAAGAAAACCCAACTAAGAAATGAAAAACTTATTTCAAGGATTATTTTAACGTTTTTCATTACATTGGAAAACTATAAGTGTATATTTGACTAAAATATTTTCTTATTGTAATTAGAGTTGTGATTTATACAAATATTTTAAATAGAAGGAGCAAAACAAGGTCACTACAATTCAAGTACTCTTAGTATTGATAACTTTTAATACATACAATATTTATTTTATTTATTGGATTTTTTTTTTCATTTTAGTGTAATAGGAAAACATATTCATTCAAACGTGACTATTACATTATGTTATGGATGAGAGTCATCATTTAAGCAAGAATTTCTAATTTCTATAAAGAAGTAACATATTTCAATAATTACTAAAATGTATTTTACTTTTATAAGTTTTACATAATAATGTAAGCCAAATGTTTCGAGTCTTTAATTATCAATCTTCATTCTCATGTGATATCATGCAACAAATAAGAGAACAATAGTTAACTTATTGTATATACTTCACAATACTAAAGATAAACATGTGATTACATATCTTTCTAATATCTTGATGCATTTAATTTAAGCATGAACACAATGAGATAATTGTCGCATTCGTATGTTTTTTATTTATTCCTTTTCTCACTTTTCACTAACAAGACATGCATAACCACATAGATTACAAACTCCATCATCATCAATCATGTAATGTGTTTCTCACTTTTGTAATTGAAGGTGACCGGAAAATATTTTCTATAATTTGCTCACACATAAACAAAGTCTATTATATTATATTTGATAAAATTTAGACATCATTTCGTATTGGTCTTTGAAATACACAAAATGAATGATAACAAAACACTACAGTAAATATGTATCTAGAGTTCAATACAAAAATGATTTTAGCTAAAGTTTCATCAAATTTAAGGTCATACTTATTATGTGTATGTATTAACTAATTATAAAAAACAAATTTTCAAACCATATAATTCAACGATTAAAGCTTTAATACAATTAGTTTTTAACCATTTATCTTAAATATCAATTGAGAACTAAAGTTCCCTCAATATATGCATGACTACAATACTTAACATATTACAATACATCTTACTTTTTACGGTCAATTTAAACTATACTTTTCCCTGTAATTTTCTACAATACGTTTTATAAATTTTCTATAATTTAATCTTTAAAATTTTAAACAAACTAATGACTAAATAATCAAGTCGTTCCTAAAAACTAAATTAATTAATTAATTAATATCTATAATTTTTATCATGTTTAAATTATAATTTTAAACATCTTATAATATGTATTGCTACACAAAAACTAATTTTATTATTTCAAATTTCAAAATTTTCGAAGGAAGAAAATACAATTTCTAAAACTTTAAAACTAGAAAACTTGCTTTTCCCTAAAAGTGACTTAAAATAATTATTTTGAAATCTATAAAAACATTTCAACCCCTCTTTATTCACTAATAAAACAAAATATTTTTTGTCAATTTTGTATGAAAAGTAATTTGGAATAACTTGCTACCCATTTTTTTTAAAATGTTTTGTACAAGATATTTTTTACAAAATTTTTTTAAGAGATATTTTTGAATTTTATAATTTTATAATTTTTAAGAATTAATTATCTGTGAAGGAATTATCTGTCAATCAAAATTCTTAGAAAAAATAACAAAAAAAATCATAAAATTTTATACCAAATTTGTAAGAAAAATTAATGAAATATTAAAGATTCTAGTATTATTTTTCTCAACTTGTTTGTTTTTAAATTGATTTAAATGAATAAATACTTACAGTTATTAAGAAAACATAAAACTACTGTATTGCAAAACTTGAATAAATAACTTTGTACTTTTACATACTAATTAATATAAGAATTGATATTAAATCTCTTTAAAAAAATTATATATTCTATGCCCTTTAAGGAATATGTGCTTTCTACTTGTGGAAGGATTATTTGGCAGAAAACGGTCCTAGTTTGGCACGGTGAGTGACCATAAACACTTTATTCCCACCATCATTACTTGCTTATCCTTAACATGTTCGGATCCTATACTTCTTATATATATCAATTTCAAGAATGACATTCCTATGGTCCTCAAATGCAGGACACATATATGATGGTGTGAAACATGCCACTTGCAATGAAGCCAAAACAATTTTGTTAACAGTTGCATGCATGTTGAATGCAGCACACATATGATGGCTTTGTTTCAATGTGTTTGCATCTATTCTTACGTAAGCTAGTAAGTTACCTAAGGTGCAAGCATGAAAGAAAATATGATCTAGGGTCCATATCATGATTCCCTTCTCAAGCTTAATCTTCACCCTATTAAACCAGAACCTAAAAAAGGAAGTGCATTTATTTCTCCCACCCTAGGAATTTGTCTGGTTTTCTTTTTATGTTTTTTTTTTTCAAAAGTTTTTAAGTGAGTTACTTTCACAAAATTTATTATCTATGGATATATACATGGTTAAGAATATAGACTTTTAAACCTAACTCAATCCTACAACTTCTTAATTTATAAGGGGAGGTTTGCACTCACATATATACTCTAAATTGACCTTATATCTTTAATCAAAATTGCCTTATCTCTAGTCGATATGAAACTTCCAGCATACACCCCTTATGCTGAGGTATATATTTTGAGCGTGAGAGACATTAACGGGTGGTTCGGTAGATCTCACTAGGATAAACCCTAACTATGATTTTGATACCATGCTAAGAAATGAACTTTGAGTCTAACTCAACACCACAAAAAGACTTGTAAAGTGAGATTTGTACTTACATATATATTCTAAATTGACTGTATTTCTAATCGGTGTAAGACTTCTAATCAACTACGATAATGATAAAGCTAACATAGGTCTTTTGAAAAACAATACGGTGGAATAAGGTCATTTTATTTGATTTTTAATATTTTTTCATCAATGGAATGATTTAATTAGTTGTACTAAATGTAAATAACGGATTTTAAATATATCTCAAAATTAAAGTAAGCTCATATCATAAATATGATATGGAAAATGATATACCTCCTAAAAGTTTAAATTTACTTTTTATTTTTTAAAATCTACCATTAATATTAAATTTAAATTTCAGCGTTTTTAAAAGGCATGATTAATAACTGAAAATAAAATATTAAAATATAAATTACTATTTTAAATATGAAATATAATTCATATATTGAAAAATATATTTATTTATTATAGACTTCACTTCATGTATACATTTTTGAGTTAAAATCTTACTTACTTGTGATGGAAGAATAGTACTATTAGTTTTTCTGAGAGAGTAGTAGAGAAGTTTGACATCATTCTTAATGTGCATAATAAATACTGTAGAAACAGTATAACTTTGTTAATTTTCATGCCATTCAAAACCTATTTTCTATACATTTTCATTAGTAGGTGCTTAGTAATATTACTTCGGTTCCTAATAGTAATACGAATCTACGTACTATTTCTATTTCCTACCTGTTTAATGAAAATACACAATTAATGTCTTATTTTATATCAAATTGTTTATATTTTTTATATATTATTTTTTTCTTTTTCATGACTCTATATTTTTTACATTAAGATTTTTCTTTCCTTTTATATATATATTTATATATATATATATATATATATATATATATATATATATATATATATATATATATATATATATATATATATGTGTGTGTGTGTGTGTGTGTGTATATATAGTTGAAGAAATATATATATATATATATATATATATATATATGTATATGTGTGTGTGTTTGTGTGTGTATATATAGTTGAAGAAATATATAGTAATTATACTAAACTGTTAAAACAAGCCAAAAAAAATCTCCTTTAGAGATAAAAAGAATAAGAACAAGACACACGTTTTCATGATTTTCACGCAACTTGAACTTGGGACAATTAAGAGCTTTATTAAATGGCCATACCAATATATTCTGCAACCGTACAGTGGAGACCATACAAATGTAGGTGTGGCTTGCTTTCGTTTTCAGTTCAGGTTATCATATTTTGGGATTCTTACTTTAGAGTGTAGGAAGAGCTTCAAGAACACTGAAACCCTAACATTATAATAACTACTATTTTTGTATAATTTAGAGAGAATAATTTATCAAAAAGCAGTCAAAAAACACCATCGTTATCTTTGAAAAGAGAGGACCAAAGAAGAACATGGATCAGGTGGATTTGATTAGATGTTAAAGCATTTTAGCTTTTTCTTTGGACCCTATATGATCAATATTCACATCTCTTAGAATATTAAAAACTTTCTGTCGTTATAATTCCTAAATCAAACGATTGCTATCAATCCCACCTACTGCAACGATGATTTCTATAGTTCTCAATGTTATGTTTTTTTTTTCTTACCGCTGAATTTGAGTACCAAAACCATGTACCTAGGTTTTACATGCCAGTCGAAGATTTTATACCGATTATACAACCGAGTGCAAATCTTATACAAGGTAAAATTTTTGTAAGATTAAGTTAGATTTTTACTTTTTAATATGGTATTAGAGTCATTTGAAGTATATATGTTACGAGATTGACAAGTGTATCAAATCGCACATGTATAAAGTGAAAAATCTAAGTATCGTTTTATAAAAGAATTGTGCTCTTGTAATTCACATTTCAATTAGACAACAAATTATACAAAAATAAAACACACAACAAAGTCTAAAAGAGATACAAACGCTCAAATTGCCTTGTGTTTGAACATAAGTTCCTGACAAGGCACCAAAAACTTGTTACGTGATTGACAAGTGTACCAAATCGCACAAGTAATAAAGTAGAAAGTTCAAGTATCGATTTCCAAAAGACTTTGTAAAACACTTGAAAACTCTTGCAATTCATAACTCAAATTAGACAACAAATTTCACAATAAACAAAAACAAAAATATTTATATTTTTATCAAACATATGGTGCAGTGGCAAATCTTCAGCCAATATGTTGAGGGTGCCCAAACTTTTGTTGAATTACTCTTTTGGTCTATTTTTTGTCTAAAAATATCAAGTTGTTCATCTAATATTTTTTAGTCTCCATTTGGTTCTGATTTTTTAAAAATTGATCAAATTTTATCTTTTTCGTATAATTTCTTAAAGTAGAGCAAGAATTTTTCACTAAAATTTACATTAGGATTATGTCAATTACATCAAAAACATAAATCATCTTTATTCCCAATTTCAATTTTGATGAAAATTTTTTGGTCTGATTCAATAAATTTAATAAAAAAATGACAAAATTGCATCATTTTTTAAAAAATTGAGACTATAATGAGACTAAAAAAATTGAGAACCAACTTATTATTTTTGAACAAAAATAGGAACCAAAAAAATAATTCCATATTTTTTATATAAACTAGTAAAAACATTATATTTAAATATTTTATGATAATTAAAATAATAAAATTACAATTATTATTATTATAATTATAAAATTAAATATAAAATAATTTTTATTTTATTATAATTATTTTTTATTTATAATAATTAAATTTGAAATCAATCAAATAAAAATGATTAAATTAAATAAATAATCACTTAAAAATAATATTAATAAAATAATTATTTTTATATAAAAAATACTTAAAAGATAAAATTGAAAAATAAATGTGAAAGAAAAAGACTTTTCGTCATCTATAAATATAAATATATAAAAAATTATTAGAAAATTAAATATATAATATATATTAAAATATATGAATATAAAAAAAAATGGGGGGCGGGGGATGACCCCCCTTTGTCCACACAATGGTTCGCCGATGATATGGTGTGAAATATATGATAAAGGCTTCACTCGGATTGGGTTTCATGATTCAATTCAAAGCAAAAACATCAAACAATATACTTTTAATTCATTCTCTAGCATTCACACATTTTGTAATAAGTCATAATGTTTTACCAAAAAGTCTAAACTTGAATAATAAAAATCCTATGTCTAGCAATTTTTATTATAACTTCGCATTAATGATAAAGATTCTAATGTTATGAACGACAAAATGTTTCACATCTATGTCTAGCATGTGAAATTTATTAGTTGTTCTATCATAATCAGGTTTTCCAAATCATTTTTCAATCAGTAGGTATTCTCACATATGCAATCAAGCTAGAATATGTAGTTAAAACAAAAATAAAACATAAGAGTGGTGGAAAACAATTATATTGAATAGTGGAATTCACAAACACTACAAGAAAAATTGATATTACCAATAACCAAAATTCAGCGGTAATGCTTAAGATCCGTCAGTAAATCAAAATTACTGATGAGATACTACGTCGGGCTACCGAGGACCAAAAATTTGTCGGTAAAATCGTTATAAATAAACTTTTATCGACGAGCCAAGATATCCATCGGTAATTACTAGCAAAAAAATTCGTAGGTAAATACATCAATAATTACTAACAAAAAATTTCGTTAATAAATCTGTTTGTAAATATCGACAGAAAAATCCGTTATTAAATTTGTGGTAAATATTGTCTGGTTCATCTTCTTTCTCCTCCGTCATTCTTCTTCTTCCTTTTATCTTTTTATTTTTTTCTTCTTCCAATACTTCCTCCCTTCCAACTCTTCCTTTACCACCACCATTTTCGTTTTGCATCGCCACCGTCATTGTCGGCGGATCCTCCTTCACCTCCTCTTCCTTTTCATTGTCGTTGCACCACCTCCGTGCTACCGTTGCGCCACCAAGATGTCGTCACCGCACTACACCACTACATCACCACCATGTTGTTGTTGTGCGTCTGACATCTCTTCCTTCCTTCACCTCATTCTCTTTTTCCTGCTTCTTCTTCTATTCTTCTACTTCTTTTCTTCTTCTTCTATACTTTTTTCTACCACCAACTTAATTTACAGTATCTATCTCATCATATTTTAATAGAAATTTTGCTGCTCCTTCTACCAATGAATTTATCGATGGAAAAATCCGTCAATAATATTTTTTTAATTACTCACAAATTTTAACAATGAATTTTAAAAATATAATTACCGACGAAATTTATCCGTCAATAATTTATAATAAATCCAAATAGGGAATTTTGTAGCTCTTTTTATTGACGAAAACCTCCTCAGTAATGAAAATCTGTATTATCGACATATTTTACTATCTAAAATAAATCAGTCAATAAAATTTTTCAATAATTGAAATTTAAAAATCCATCGATAAAATTTGTCAAAAAAATTGATTTACACCGACATATTTATTTTCGTCGGTAATACCAATAATTTTTGTAGTGAAATAGGTAAGAATAAATTACACCCAACCTCCATAAATAAGGAAGGTAGCTACTCCTTAACATTCTGAATACTAGAATAAAAATAAAGATGTATGCCTCCAGCCTTCATAATGCACCTCTACCTTCTCTCCTTTTAGATCAAGTGTTCTTCTTCTCAAAAGAATTATTTTTTCCTCTTTCCTCCAAAAAGGATTTTCCCAAAAGGGTTGCGTATTTCTTAGAAGGGTTGTTCATTTTGACATTTGTCAAACCTCTTATTTATATATTTTGCAAATTAGACTAGATCTGTAGTTTTGTACTTGATTTTGTATTATAGTAACCAACTTTATTAATATTTCCTCTTGTTGATAAGTTTGATAATCAAATTCGGTTGATATTTTTCTTAATTTTTTTTATATTTCTACTTTCCTGCAAAATATTAAATATGTAAGCCAAATAATTAATTTTTGTATTTTTATTAAGTAAAACCTAAAATATCTAAAAAGATAATAATAAAATAATAATAAAAGATAATAACAAAAAAAAGTGTTAATGTCAATTATCAACATCCTAAGAGAGATCTTTTGTTTATTAGATATATCTTATCATTCGTTATTCGGCCACTACGGACTATACATTAATGTTTAGTCACACGTTTAAGATGTATATATTTTGGTATAAAGAGGGTGTATTGGAGATTCCACCTTGATTAGAAATTAGTCAAATTTATAATACATAGGTAGATGCAAACCTTATCTTATAAACTAGTTTTGTAAGGTTAAATTATTTAAAGTAACTTTTTAATAATTAATTGTTTTAGTTAAGGATGAAACTTATAAAGTATTTCAGAATTAATTATTTCAATTAAGAATAAAACTTATAAAGTATTTTAGAATTAATTATTTGAATTAAGGATGAAACTTATAAAGTATTGGCTCATACGAAAGAATAGTTAGGAATAGTGATTTTGGTACTTAAAGAGGTATTTACATGTGAGAAACACAACTAGAAACATACAACAGGGTTGAGAATGATATAAATGGGCCAAGAAGGGCCTAAAGCAACAATAAAGTCCATTTGTTGTACAATTGTAGGTGTGATTTATTGCACAGAGAACTGGTGCTGGACAATTCTCTATTGATTTGATCAATTTTTGAAGAATTAATGTTGGTGGAGTTTTAAATTATGGCTGTGATTTATTATAGTATTCAGTGCCTGCGTTAATGTAGTTTTAATACTTAGGGTTCAACTCAGTAGTCACAAAATTTTGACGTTTTTTTTTTGTTTACAAACAAAAAAGTTTATTTTGAATAAATTCACATTACAATTTTTTTTCTAACATAAAATCAAATAATTATTAGCCTAAACAAAATAGTTTTACATCAATTTATAAAAGAAAGAAAAACAGAATTGTGATTACACATCATTAGTATGAATTTCAAAGCAAATAGGTTCACCTAATACGATCTAATTCTATAAATTAAATTTAAAAAAATTTACAGCTCAATTTGACCTATATATTTCTCGATAAAACATAATAGAGTACTAACTTTGATCCATGGGAGATCTTATGAATATGCGTTCTTCAAATTTGTAATCTTGTGGTCTTCAATAACTGTTTATCAATCTATCTCTTTGCCTTTCTTTCTCTTCTCACACATTCTTAATGGGTTACCGTGAAAAGAACCTTATGGCCAGAGACAGAACTCCAATTCTTTTTTTTTTATAAACCAACGTCCATCAAGTTGGTTTTTATTTTATCTTTAACTTATTTTATTTTATTATCACTTCCCATAATAATAACCAATAAGTCTTTATATTTTATTAAATTACAATTAGGCCCATCATAATATTTCAAATGAGTCACTAATAGAATTAATTCGTCAATTAATTTTAACACGATGGTCCATTTTTGGTCTAAATGAAAATTAAAGAACAATACAAGTTATCCATTAAAAAAAATTACCATATATCACGGTTCAAAAATCTAAAATTTAATATTCAACAACAAAATATATCATACAATAATATTATATATCTTGTTTAAATACTAATAATTTATCATCACAAATATTGAGAACTGAAAATGTTAAAATTATCCGTAGATAAATTATGATATTTATTATCGACGGATATTTTTATTGAAATTGTCAGTGGTAGATATATGCTTCGACACTTACATTTTTTAATTAAAAATTTAAAAATTGTAATTCATGTATTAAAAAATTAAAACACATAAATAGATGTTGATCTATTAAAATTTTAATTATTACATATATATATATATATATATATATATATTCGTATTTATGATTCAAAATAAAATAAATTTTATAAAATATGTTAATGACATAAAAATGTAGTAATTTATCATTTAAAATTTATTTTAAATATTACTTATGAGTAATTAATTATGTATTAAAAAGAATTTTATTATTTAATATTAAAAATAATCAAGTTTTTGTTAATTATTAAATTTATGCATTTAACATTTATTTTAATTAGTATCTATGAATAATTAATTATGTATTAAAAATAATGTTATTATTTGCATAATGTGTGACATCCAACTCCTACATCCACTTTTATATTTATGTCATAGATAAATTAAGTTATGTTTTTCTTGTAATATTTTGAATTAGTATTTAACAAACTAGTTATGACTTACTTGAAGCACTCAATTATTTTTGTTCTAATATTGTACTATTTTTTAATTAGGTTGATAACTAAAAATTATAACTTTTGATAAAAGAAAGTAAAAGTTTTCAAAAATTTGACCCAATTAACAAAATTCAATCTAATCCATTTAAAACTAGTTGGATTAGATTGTGTTTAGTATAAAAAAAAATGCAAAATCCTAATCTATCCCAATATTTTATTTAGTAGATTAGATATTGATTTTGCCTATACATCTTACTAAAGTCAACACTCGATACCATTAACCAAACCTATACAAATCATTTGTTTGTGTGAAATTATATCCACGTATAGGGAAATATGTTGGGAAAAAAACTTTGTCAATGAAGATTATTATCGTTTATATATGAAAATCACTTACTAATAGAGAAATAAGATAAAAAATAAGGAACACAAGAATATAAATGAAAACTACAAAATTGGAGAAAATCATTATGGTTATCTAATGACAACTAGAGAATAAAATTATATAAAAATTTGTACAATACATAACCACTCTCCCATGCTCTTTGACCTCAAGTATACTCACAATGTTGTGAATGCAATTTAATATATACATGTATCTTTTTCTAAAAATGCACATACACAGGGTAAAATGATAAATTTAGAAATGACAAATGTATCCATTTTCATAGACATTATTTGAACTCATTTTAATTTTGATAAAAATTATTACATTAACAGGAAACGAGTATAGATATACATAATGTTTTATCTTTTATATTGAATATGAAAATGTGAATGAGTAAGTACATATTCATCTTATTCCCAAACTCGTCCCAAAAACCTTTTTTTCTCTCGTATACTTGTTTTAATTTTAAATTGCTAAAATATCTTTAATTTTTTGGATAATTAAAAAAATTTATACTAACTTTCTTTTAATCCTTAATTTCATAACTTATTTCTAAAAGAATACATTCGATAATTTTTTTCATTTGTTTATAATTATTTAACCTTCAGCATGTTGTTATATGAACATGACTTCAAAACCCTAAGGTGCGGAAGTCACGAATTGCAATGATCAATTCTCTTATCATCAATGAGGTTGAAGCTCCACTAATAAATATTAGTAATTTAAAGCTAAGATCACTTCTCTTACCATCAATGAGGTTGAAGCTTCACGGACAAATATTACCTTAAACAATATCAAGACCTATATAATTTCTTATGCGGCTTTAGGTAAATCGAATCAAAGTAACAGTGCTATAAAAAAATTAATTGCAAAAGAAAAAATTATTAGGTGGTAAACCTAATGAGAATCCAGTAAATGTTGTAGTATAATAGTGCAAAACACTCTTTTACCATAACAAAAATGTATATATATATATATATATATATATATATATATATATATATATATATATACACAAACATAGATTTCTAAAATAAAAATAATTAAACTTTATTGATTTTTTTTTAATTTAATAACCGTCTTGCACTGGTTTTCAAAAGAAAGTGGAGAATTTACTTACAGTAATTTTAAAAACTTTACGTTATAGAAATAAAAGATAAACATTTGACCTAGTCGATTGGATTCGGATGCCAAAAAGTTAATAAGAATGGTTAAATGAAAATTATACAGCTTAGAATTTCAAATTATATGATATTATGTTGATTGTAAGCAGAATGTGAATTTTAAATATTAAAAATCTTTGTCGTTCTTAACGTTCTTATCCTACTTAAATATAATACCTCCCACGAGATCTAGACATAGTGAGAAAAAAGAAAAGAAATCCGAAAGCACGAAATGTGTACCTTGAATCCACTTCACTAGATGCCAAACAAGTATCTTCCTTTTCTTTATCTTATTTATTTTTTTAAGACTGGGTTGGAATCTAAGCTACTAGTCTATTAATGCACTACAATATCCTTAATTTAATGCACTACAAGACAGGTTAGCTGATGAGAGCAAATCAAGTCACATCTAGCTAACATTCACGTTGTGATAGAGCTCAAACAGTAAAAATTAATTCATTTTAACTAAATTCCAAACACATTAATATATTATTGTGAATTTGCTGATAAAGTGTAACCATTTTCTTTAGTTTGTTACATAATTTATATAGAATTAATATATCCTCGTTGGAAACAAACTTGACAATTTCTCCAAATCATCCTTTTCCTTTTCAATAATTTGTCAAACAACCATCTCATATCCCAATGTGTTAAAACAAATACTCCTGTCAGTTATTTCATCAAACACTTTGCAGGCACTATCCGAACACAGGTAAGAAGCAAGAGTGCCCGAGAGCCAATTACACGTGGGTCCTAAATGCCACTGAAAAGGAAATAGGCTTCGTGGTAAGGATTGATGGCGAGATGGGACGCTAATGGAGCTAAACATGTGGGTCCCGTGTTCTATAATTTTCAATTTAACCATGTCCGTGTCGTTCCCGTGTCAGTGTCTGTGTTTCATAGGTTATGGCTTGTTTTGAGGAGTGGATGGATTTCAGCAAAAATTTGCATGTACAGGGGAGAGAGAGCAAATTGAGTGTTTGATTTTGCAGAGATTGTTTCCACTACTTCGTGCTGCAATAACTATGTCCGAGTCAACATCTGTTTTGGGGAATCAGGTTCGGCCTTGCATTTCTGATTTATTGAATGATACTTGCTTTTTCGTCAATAAATATGAAAATATGCACAAAAAAATGTAGCAATGCACAGTGTAATTAACATAGAGGAGCACGAAAATTCGATACTTAAATGTATTCTTTGAAATATAGCGGTAAAAACCTTATGATTTTCATGATAATGCATTGGGTGCTGGTCCAAAATGTTTTCTTGAATGCATCAGATCAGATTGATCCTATTGGATGGAATATCTTCTTCCTCCATATCTTTTCATATTTTCTTATGATCAAAACTTAAAATAGTTTGAGAAGTTAGACACCTCTCATATAGAATCCATGTTCTATTTTCTTTTTTCACTGAAGAATAATGCATCAGCTATGCATGGGTGAAAAATAGTGATATGTGAAATCTAACTGATAAATTACAGAAGGAGGTTCCTCCATACCTCAGCGAAAACAAATTCTGCTAATGAGTGTCATCAAAATGCTAAATCAGTAAATTGCATGTTTTATGGTTGAGGTTTCATTGAAAGCCAAGCCGAAGTGTATTGTTATAGTTTTATATATGATATAATGACTTTTGGCATTAGCGTCCTTGCATGTGTGCCTCTACCATTATACCTGATCATTTCATTCAAGAATTTAACAGTTCTTATTATGGCATGAATGTAAATGCAGCAATTGGACCATCAATTGTGCCATTTATTCACTCTAAACTCTTCCATAGTTTTTTAGAACAATTTTCTGTAGATTTACGCCTTCATCCATGTACAGGGAACAAAAAGGTCCCTTCCAAAATGGCCAGAGGAATTTTCTATATGCAAGGAATCCTTTGTCATGTACATGGAAAAGATCAATATTTTGATAAATAACCAAAACTTCAGTCTCTATGCAAAATAGGTGGTTTTATATAATAATTGGCTAGAAAAGAATAAGAATACTTTTTTTTTTGAACCATTCTGAGGTAGTGACTGCTTCAATTACTAAATTTTGTTCGGTAGTATTAATATTTAAGTTGGACTGAATATATTCCGAAACTTTTTTGAACTATAAATTGCTTGCATGACAGGACTCTAACTCAATCCACCCTGTTACATTTGTTTATTGCCATTTGGTTCAAACCTTTTAGGAAGAAACAGTATTGGTTTGGGATCAGATAATCTGCATCCTGAGGTTTAGAAACAAGATTTTGATTGGATCTAATCCTTGGGATGTAGATTATCACTTCCTTTTGTCATGACCAATTTATAGATCATTTAAATCACCCCTTCAATAAAATCAGCATCCATAGGATGTAGATTATCACTAGTGTTTGTTATTGGAGTTCCTTACGGGACAGTTCATGCTTCTTGAGGCATTGCTGCAGATCAAATGAGAGATTCTAGTGTACGTGTGCCATGAACAATGAATCACTGCATGCTACAGGTAAAAATGCACTGTGTACATGAGTGAGAGTGTTATGTGGTAAGATAGGTGACAGGAAATCTTAACCATGAGATCATATGTACAAAAGAGAATAATGTTACATAATCATAAAACTTATGAAACTTTTAATCTTAACCAATTCTCAGAGTAGATTGATTCGAGTGATTAAGATTTGTTAGTTAACTCTTTCTGTCCTTGTGAGTTCTGGATAGATCCTTCTTGACATCATTACAATCTCATTTTGGTTGACAACTCTTTTCTAAGAATAATTTTTTGGTGTCTAATGACTAGACAGAATTGTTTTTGAGATTTTCTCTGCTAGAAAAAACATCATATATAAAGTACACGAGTTCTGAAGAACATTTCTATAGTTTGTAGCGAAAAAAGCACTATATATGTATATATATTGGAGAGCAACCTAATGAAAAAAATAATTTTTATACTAGAGTAAGAGAATTAAGAATAAAACATACATGAAATTGGACAAGAGTTTGCACTTGTCAAACTGTACAGATAGGTAGACACTAATTAAGTAGCGAGCAAATACTTAATTTATTAGATAGCCATAAATAATATAGAAGCACTGTTTTGGTGTTTATGTCTGCTACTTTTACAACATTTTCAGAAACATAGAACATGTTTAGCACATGTTAATAACGAGAGCTTGTTCTACGACAACTTAAAATATTTTGGAATTTATGAATCATATTTTCTAGCTTTCTTGCAGCACATGACTGGCTTCTTCCCTGCCGTATGTGAAGCCTCTCCCAGAAGATAAGAAACTCCATCTCAACACCAAAAAAAAGAAACTATGAAACTTCTACATAAATTGAGTCCGTCACTAAAATGAAAATTAGACTATGATATCATTGATGAGTATTTAAAGAGAATTCATTAGGAAGATACAAAACCAACGAGAAATTATTCCAATCTAGATAAATGATTGACACCACTTTCAACCTAAAATCTTAAGACAATGAGTTTGTGAGTCTTCTTCCTTATATGTTGTTCAACTTTCCCATCTCTGACTTCAATTGACACTTAGATTCTCAAAATTCTCTTCTCAGGTGTGAGTCCATCCTTTCCACACCAAAAATATGTGAAACTTCCCCATAAACTGAGTCAGTTACCGAGACAAATCTTTAACGCTGATACTACTAATAGGTTTTGAGATAATTCACCAAAAAAAAAAACAACATCAGTGAGGCATAAGTCGAACCCACATAAGGGATTAATACCACTTACAACCCAAAACTTTAAGATAATGAATTTATGAGTTTTTTTTCTTATTTGGTGCCTAACCTTTTCAACTCTAGACATTGTGAGACTTAAAGTAACACTTAGATTTTTATCAATCTCCAATCAAGTGTGAGTCCTTTACATTGGTATCCCTCATGTATTGTTGTTCACCAAACGAGAAACTTGACTTTGGTATTACTTTATGGGTCTTTCAAGGAAGGATGAAAAGACAATACCAATAAGACATGTGTCTAACGTACTATATAAGAGATTGACATCATTCTAATCAAAACTTTTAGACAAATAATTAATGGATCTTCTTTATTATATGTTATTCATAATTAATGCAAGATCCAAAGTCTTCTCCAACCACAAAATTCCATGCATTTTCGTATGCTTCATCAAGTTTATGTGAATCAAGGGAATTAACTGCCACAGTTTCTTATATTCATTAAATATAAAACACACCTAATATGCTGCAAATAACAGGATCATATTTAGATGAATTTTTTTATAAGTTCTTTTATAAAAATAGAATTAAATTTTTCATAAATTAAAGTTAGTTTATGCACAAATTAAAAGTAAAATTTGTAAATATTATACAAAATAGTTTTTACAACTTATGTATAAATTAATATTATACCAAACGGAGTTTGTTACATGTGCTTTACTTATATGTACTTTTCCTCAGTTATGAGTTTGTATGATTTTCATAAATTCTTAGTGTAAAATAGTTTGCATTTTGGTTTAATCAGAAATGATATTTAATATGATTATTATGAAAAATATAATTTTTATTTCAGAATAAAGATTATAAAAAATCGAGATTTTAGTCATATATGATAATCCATGACAAGATGATGCAAACAAATCATTATACTCCGACTGTATTGTGTAATTAAGAGTTACTGTGATTATGATACATTTCAGTGACTCTGGATTAATCATGTATTTAGTTCTTAAATTTCAATTAAAACTGTTATAAATTCTGTACCAATTTCATCTCCATACTTTATGAATGAAATGATTGTAAGAAGTCTTCTACACTCAATAGCGTTAAACAGTATATCGTATGATTTTTTCTTCAAATGTTATATGAATTAAATTAACTGAATAGCGTTAAATAGTTTATCTTATGATTTTTCTTCAAATGTTATATAAATTAACTTATGATTTGATGATATGAATTACACATAGCTACTCTTTCCTGATATTTACGAATAACCTAGCAAATACTATAGTAGATATGATGAGATTGCATTGTAATATTTTTAAAATAATAGAACTATGGAACTTGTTCCTCCTGCGATTAACTTTTTGTCTATGTCGGACAAAGGATCTAAACCAAATCATCACAATTCTTTCTACTCACACAACTAGCTATTACAGGGATGATGCCTTATAAGCTATACCTTATTTATTTAAAGCCATTATCGTCTTCATCATTGTAGAAAAAGACAAGGAAAACACTGTTTGGCAATTGCTCCAAACGTACTTTTTTGGAACTTTTGCCTTCAATTCTTTTGTAGAATTGGAATATTAACATTCGTTTTTCTTTTTCTTTGTCTCGCACTCGCACCATTTGAGGAGCAACCACATATAAAATTAATTTCTTTTTATATTAAGCAAAAAGTTTACCACCAATATGGAGGTTCGGTCATGGGTATATTTTTGTTAATATAAGCAACCACATTTAGTGTTCTTGTCCTAAGCAGGATTCGCTTTTATATTTATATATAAATATATCAAAGAATAATGTGATAAATTGAAATGCAATTCTGAACGTAACAGGTAAGGAAGATAGATTAACGAGGATACAAAATAACTTTGCATAAGAAATAGAAATGGCTGATGAACAAGAATACAAGTACAATCTTCCGTTTTCATCATTTCAAGTTTGAACGTTATTGGATTTAGTACAAAGTAATTTTTTTCACTCCTAAATACAAATAAGAAAACCTATATTAAAATTTATTGTTGAGTAGTTTTACATTTACTCTGTTTATATGAAAAATTATGCTTATTTAAATGTCCATTTGTCATATTTTACAAAGCAACATCCGGCATGTGATTCTATCTGCTCCACACTCTTATAGTATCTTCGCTGATCAAGGAACAAGTAACTTCCCTTCAATATGTTTGATACATAACTTCTTCCTTGAGTTTTAATTTTCTATTACATACTTTTGCAAGACACATTAGGAATATAACTATTATCTTAGCATTCATTAGATAACCTTTTTCTTCCAGAATTGTGATCACTTAAATATTATATTTATAACATCACCTTCTTACAACATCTTTCAATAACAAAACGGTTTCAAAACTTCTACTTTTAACAATATTGTCAAACTCAGAGGATCGTAAAGGTATTGAAAAAGCATAGAAACTTATAGCTCGAGATCATAACTCAACTTGTAAGAGTTACAAGTAGATGAAAAAATATATTTAAAAATATGTGCATCATTAAAAATAATAAAAATGAAAAAATTAACTCATACATAATTCTTGAAATTGGTTCATAACATAACTAAAAGTAGGTTCATAAGTCATAAAATAGACATGCATAAACAATTAATAAATTCATAAATGTTTAATACAAGCAAAAATCCAAGGAATATCAAATATAGGATATTTGTTGTTTTCCACCACATGATCTTCATTTTCATTAATGTTGTCTCCTCCATGACCTTCATCATTATCAACAATTAGAGAAACCTCTACTAACAACTTCATTTTCTCTAACTTCAACCAAAGTTTCTTCATCCAAACTTGAATTTGCCTCATTTTCCTCCACAATCCATTCATCATCAGAAGTAAGATCATCAATGTTATAATCCTTTGTTTTCTTGACATCCTTCTTCAATCTCGAGTTAGTAATCACAAACATTACATCATTCATGGTCTTTTGCTATAAATGATTTCTTTTCTTGGTGTGGACCTAAATAATTATAAAATTAATTAGCACATCATACTAGCCTTTAGAAAAATAATTATAAAATCAATTTCATAAATTTAAGTTCTTACCCTCTCAAAATAACTCCAATTATGCTCACAACCAAATGTACTGCAAGTAAAACTTTATGTTATAATTGAAAATCTTTGTAATTCTAGATGTTTATCACCATATGATTTCCAACATTGTGATGAAGTTTTGGTTGAGTGCATGTTGTCAGACTAAAAAAAATTTGTTGTTGAAACTCTCAATTTGAGCATCAATCCTACTAATATCATAAATGTCTCCTACCTATATATCCAATCATACATTCCACGTTTCATCTCATAATTAACTATAAACTAAGCATCATAATGAAACATGGGATTAAGGTAATGACTTCTAGCATGCAATGACCTATGCAATTGGTTATCTCATCTTTGATCGGTGATTTCCCAAAGAGAAGTATAGCTAAGTAAGATAAAAATAAATAAATTAATCTCCCAAAAACAAAGTTTATAAGTAAAAGGTAATTAGTTATTATTACCATGCACAACACCTTAATTAGGGGAAGAGAACCCTTCAAGCAATTCAAAATATTTTTCCATATTCTCTTAATATCAAATTTTCCACAAACCCTTCATCTCTAGTCTTTACCAATTGAATAGATTGTCACTTCTTTGATGAGAACATCCAAATAAGTAACTCTTTGTTTTCATTCAAGCATGTCAAAGCCAAATAATAAGTGAGAAACAAGTATTGGCAAGTCTTATTAAATATGACTCTTTAGTAAATTTGTGCAACAAAGAAATAACTTGAATAGAAGTAAATTATGATTTTCTTACCATTGGGTATTGTCTCATGATGAAGTGGTATTTTCCTCTCAAAATCTTCCAACATTAAATCGGTCTAGTGAGCTGCACAAGGTGTCTACTATAACTTTTATCTCTTTTGCATTAACAATTCTTTAGCGACCTTGTAATTTGCTACATTATCAATTACAATTTGGATCACATTCTCTTCCTTAGCCTCCTTAAGAGGGATGACAAAAATACATGTGCTCGCGGGTACCCACGGATAAAATTTGTAACAGATAGTTGGTACCAACAGGTATTTAGATAGTTGGTACCAACGCGCGGGTATTTTAATATTCATTCATAAATGGGTCGAGTGCATGTATCATAATATCTATACCGCGGGTATCTGTTACACATGAAAAATTGAAATTAATATTTAATTTATATTTTATTAAGTTAAATTTAATTAAAATTTAATATTTATTTTATTAGATTAAATTTAATTAAACTAAAACTTAATTTATATATTATTTTATATATTTTTAAATTATATTTATATTTTATTTTAAAAATTTATAAAATATCTTTTTTTAAATATTTATGGGTATCTATGGGTACATGTGGATTTAAAAAATTCGTGGGTATTTTTTAAACGGGTACTTAGCAGGTAATAGGTGAATTTTTCTATTGCAATTCAGGTTGTGGATAAGAACTATTTGTACCCGACCCGACCCATTGTCATCCCCACCCCTCAATAACATCATCCATCATCCTAAAAAAAATTCATTTGTCTTGCATATGTTAGAAGTGTCAATAGACTTCCAAAAGATAGTCCCCTTTGGACTATTAACTAGAAAATTAAGTATAGTCCGGATCCTCCTATCAATCCATCCATCTATCTATTATTATGCAGTCATTTTTCTTCCAAAATAGTTTATATTCTTCCAACATTAGATTGGTCTTTTCAACATGTTGCTTTAAATATTTCATCCTAATCTCATGGTATGGTGTTGGTTTAAATCCAACACCATGTTTTGCAACAAACTTAAGCATCCTTGTGAACTCTTCATTCTTTGCTACATTAATAACGTTGTTGTAAATACGGGATGACTTCTCACTCTCTTCTTGACTTGATATTTTTCTAGCATTTTTTTGAATCATGCACAGTATTATCCCGCTCAAATTCTCTAGATATTGATTTTTTAATCAAATTTTATTGCAACATAGAAACCACATCCAACATTGATTTGTTAACCTATTCAAGAACGGTTATACATGCTGCAACATCCTTTGAAGTTCCTACTAGATGATGCTTCAATCGATAAATTCCAACCATTAATACTTTTTCATAATATTTACATTTCACATTTCTTGTTTTCCTATCAATAGAAACACATTGACTCCATGTAGGATCAATCCTTACTCCAATTCCACTTCCTTTTCCACTTGACGTCATTATTTTTCTTAAAATTGTAAATAGAGAGAGGCGACAGGAGGAGAGAAAAAGAAGTAGAACAAACACACTGAGAAAATGAGTAGAAGAACAAAGTTACAAGGAAGGGTGGCGATGAGGGTGATAAAGGTGGCGACAACAACGACTAGGACAATTAGAGTTGACAATAATGAGGGTACTGATTGCAAGGATTTGTGAAGTTTTGTGTGTATTGTAAGTCTTCTTTGCTTGTGAGATGTGAAAGCTAGCCCTAACAAAAAGAGTGGGAAAAGTGTTAAGCTTTTAGGTTGGGTCGAGTTACTTTCTTAGTAAAACATGGGTTAGATCAATTTTTTATAAAACATCGGAACCGTCAAACCCTAAACCCATCACAAAACCAATTAAACCGTAACATCACAACATCAGGGAAGATCGAGGCGTCTAATGACGAGCAAACTTGAAAAAAAAATGCTCTGATTTGGCCAACTTCCAATTCAGCCTCCATATCAACTTGATTTGAGGGTGAAAACTTGTAAGATTGTGTGAGTTTGCAATCTTCCTTGCAATTTTAAATGTATAAATGTAGTTGCTAATTTAAATAATTCATATTAATATATATATATATATATATATATATATATATATATATATATATATGTATATATTTTTTCTTTTTTTTTTTAGAATTTAATTCTTTTAAAGTAAAGTAAGTGTGTAGTTGTTCAAGTGTAACGATTGAATAATAAGTTGTTAAATTCAATAATAACTTTTAGATAATTGATGTGCTTTGCAATAATCTATTATTCATGAATATTGTGTTCTTAGAAATTAATCAAACTCTACGAATATAACTTAACTTGACTCTCTTATCTTGTCATTTGAAATAATCTCTCCTCAATAATATTTGCTTCACTGAAAATTAAACTTACCTCCTTAATTTTCATACAAATTATTAAATTGAGTGCTTATTAGTCAACAAAAATTTATCATGGCTATTTGCATTTTAATCAATAAATCTAAAAGTTATAATTTCAAGCCTTATTTATTACGTAGCAACATATTCCCTACAAAATCTTCCACGTAATGTCAACTATTTGACCCTTCTAAACCATTTCACTCTATCTTGCAGCTTTCATCCTTTTCAAACCCTATATTTCTTGTTATTATATGTGAACATTCTTCTTTTACCTTAACTTCTTTAAAGTTTTCACCTTTTTTCAATCACAACTCCTTCTACTTCCACTAGGCATACCAAACAAATAACTTGAAACAAGAGCATCTCCTTCTCTTTACAACCTCGTTATCCTTCCCCACTATTCAAGACAAATGTTCTATACTTTAATGACACAAACTTTACTTCATTTAAAACTAAGAAGAAAACAAAAGTAGATATAACGTGTATTGATTCTTCACTCCTTTAACAATGAATACACTTTTGTTTGCCATAAAGTTTACTGTCCTTTGTATTCTTTCAAAAGAGTCTTTTACTAAAGAAAGGAATCAAACCATTACAGGAAAGCAAATACTAACATCTCCAGCAACCAAATCTAACATTAACTCCATTTTTTTATTAAGAAAAAGGTTTACCATCGTGGACGTTCGATCATGGCTATATATTTTTTTGTTAATATAGGCACCCACATTTATTGTCCATGTCTTAAGAAGATTCCCTTTATATATATATATATATATATATATATATATATATATATATATATATATATATATATATATATATCATACCTCGGCAAAATTTGGTAACAAAGGGAACCGTGTACATACATAAATTTTTAATTATTCTATTGAAATAAATATGCCATTAGTCCGTACAAAATTCCATTATTTATTTCACTTTTATATATAAAATGAGAGAGTATTTTTTTCGTTCTTAGAAGTTAGGAGAAATAGTCATTACTAAAAAATATATATTTTGTTAATTTTTTTAATTTTTTTTATAAAATACTTACAAATTTTGTTATGAATAATTGCTTGCAAAATTTGTTACCAATATTTTCGTAAATTATTTTGCACAAAACATTTATTGCAGAAAATTTGTAGAAAATACATACGTATTTTATAATTTTGCAAGTAATAGTTACCTATAAAGAAATTAAATGTCAATTAAAATTTGTAGGAAAAGTAGTAAAAAAAATATTTTCTTGCAAAATTTTATAATAAATTTGTAAAAAAAATTCCATGAAATATGAAAAAATCTAATAGTGAGTCAAGAAAAAATCGAGAGACTAATATATTAATGAAAAAACTAAAAGGAAAAAGTTATTGTAAATCATTTTCATGAGTGACATAATATATATAACTTTTATATATATTTTCAGCTTAGTCAATGATGTCCACATCATTTCCCCTTCTTCAAAAGGTTTAATTCTCAAATCCGATAAATCATCACCAATACAAAAGAAAAGAAAGATCAATCACACTAAAAGTATTACTTGTAATTAGGGATGACAAATAAACTCATTATGTGGATATTATTCGAATTCGTCCATGTTTTGACGGAGAATCCCCACATTAACTAAGTATGAATATGGAAAATTTCTGACTTTTTCAATTGGATATGGGGATGTACATATTTGTCCCGTCCTCGTCCCCATTCCCATACCCACTATAATTTCCGTCCTCGCCATATCTCTATTCCCGTTTAAATTATTAAAATATTCATAGTTAATTAATTAATCTTATATATATATATATATATATATATATTACTACACACTTTTTTTTATTTCTTCTAATTGTTTGGTTTGTCATAAAATTCATTTGCATACTCAATATATATATATATATATATATATATATATATATATATATATATATATATATATATTTTATAATAATATATATTTTTTTATTTATATATTATATATGTATAATATATAT
>Ga0214542_1003934_pt1 | contig 29805 bp, 14 predicted proteins | sample CNSS1metaG_FD_160096 | JGI IMG/M metagenome (GOLD analysis project Ga0214542, IMG submission 160096) | Root nodule microbial communities from cowpea collected in UCLA plant growth center, Los Angeles, California, USA - CNSS1 | ecosystem: Host-associated > Plants > Roots > Nodule | place: USA...
AATCTATTCACTCATTCACTTTCCAAAACGAAAATTACTTTAAAAGGGGTTTAATAACCATTGAGTGGATCATCCATCTGATTTTTCAGCCCCTTAAACGACTAGGTTAAGCTGCCCCTTTCAAATTTCATGCAGAAATAAAATTTGGCAAAAAGAAATTATTTAGTCCTCACCAAGGTTTGAACCCACACTCATGCACATACCCAACCAAGGCCAAACCATTCAACCAAATCCTTATTTCATGATAACCCTTACAATTCTAAGAGTTTATCATGACACCACGCATTCAATATATAATTACCTAAAAATGCATAATTTAATAACATCCAAGTGACACACATAAGACTCGAACCCAAGTCCTCACACACAACCAAAGTATTCTCAACCACATGAGCTAGTACTTTTCCATGTCATAACTCCTCGTATTTATTGCTTTAAATGCTTTCATTACCCGTCCCAATTAAATAATTAATTAAATAACTATTTAATTTTCCCGGGTCTTACACACTACGTGCTCACTAAATTATTATAGTGACTTGGACATGCTCTAAGTCAACATTTTACAAAAAGCTAAACTCAACTCAATGTTCAAAAGCTTACTTGAGATGAAAAATGCATAAAATTCATGTTTGAGCATATCTAACAATCTTTAGAATTGAAGAGAAAAACATGTATAAGATGGATCCAATCACGAAAATACAAATTAACATTGAATTCACAAACTATTAACTCATTTTGTAGTTCTTAAATAATGAAAAAAGAAAAACCAACTATGTAGTTTAGAATTCTGTGCAAAATTTAGAAAAAAAAAATCTACTTCAGAACTAGAAAAAAGAAATATGCGAAAATGTGTGCCTCTAGCTCCCACGTTCCATCTCCCTCTAGGTCTAGCAAGGTGTGTGCAACTCTCTCTAAGTGTTTCTCATTACACTATTCACAAATTTCCTTTATATACTCTATTACCTAGAAAACTAGCTTAACCTACTATTACAAGTCACTCATACTTCCTATAATAGGTTATTTATAATCTAGTTTCTTCTGCTTAGTTCAATTCCTTCCCTTGGTTCAGCACATAACTAGCTTAACCTACTATTACATGTCACTACTTCCTAGAATGGACAACTTAAATTCCAAGTCTTTCCAAGCCAAAGTTTTCCCAACTAGTATTAAAAAATTTCTCAAAAGAATTTCTTAATAAAAAAAAATGAATGAATTAGGTATATGTGTTAAAATATTAAAATAACTAAAGACTACAAAAAACACAAACTCTATTAAACATATATGTGTTAAAAAAATAAAAACAAACAAAATGAATGAATTAAGAAATAAGAATCAAAATATAAAAAATACTAACTATATCACTCGACAATGATGTTAAATTTGATAACGTTGTCGTTAAGCGATCAAATTACTACTACTTAATTATAGTAACTTCAGTATTGCCAAGTTAGTAGTGAACAAACTAGATAGGGTTAAGCCAACCCTGATTCGTATCCCAACGAATACGAAATTGATTTTCAATATAACCTAATGCAATTAAAACTATATGATGATGTGTAAAAATATAGTGAATTTGATAATGAAATAGCAAATTAATAAAAGACTTTGAAATAATTATAGTAAAACAGGCCAATTCATATGCTTTCAAAATAAATTCTTCATCGGTTATCTATAGATTATTGATCAGTTTACTCTTGTTTTTTACTTTAAATTAATTAAAGTAAATTCTTAATTAATTTGTTGATGTTCTCACTATTAACCGAAGTAAATTCTCAATCAAAAGCAAGAACTTTGTAAATTAGTCATAGTAAATTTAACCAAAGTACATTCTCAATTAAATATTACTATGCCTAATCATGTTTATTCTTTTACCCCTAATATCAAGCAAAAAGCTAATTAACCAAAGTACATTCTTGATTAATTCTTGTTAGAGTTTTCACCTTTAATTAAAGTATATTCTCAATCATCAGCAAAAACTCATGTAATCACATGAAACTTTCTAAATTTAATCAAAGTACATTCTCAATTAAAACTAAAAACCATTGCACTCATATGATCAACGTGCATAAAGACTAAAACATCTAACTAATTAGGTATGATGTAAAAACCATTACTTTTTACGTGACTGAAAGATAAAAGACATAAAGGAATGAAAATCAAAACAATAATAAAAAAGATCAAAGATATTATTTTAGTTTATTCTCAGAATCCATAATGAAATTAAAGTAGAATCAACCTAAAAAGCTTAGCCCTCCATGGATGAAGTGGAATACATGATAAATGAAACAAGAATATAAAAAGTGAAATGGAAAGAAAGTGAGATGTGATGGTAGCTGCTAAAACTAGAGAGTTGCTAAGTGTCCTTCTTCTGCTTCCTTAGGTCTCTTTATATAGGCCTTGATTGGACTTGGACTTGGACTTTATCTTTTCTATCAAAATCTTTTATCTTTTGATATAATATCTTTCAAATAATTAAGAGATTTTATCAATTTCAAAAATATCTGTAATATATTCTTGGTTGATATTATTTGATTAATTACCTAAAAATGTCTAAATAATTATCTACAATTAAATCTTGTCTAAAATTCCAATTCAGCCCTCTTTTTGACCAGACTTTAACTGTTTGACTAACTTTGACCCATTGACTGTGCATTGACAAACTCAAAACTTCGGAGTTTAGGAATTCTTTGGGGGCTTAATTTCTTTCCCTCTCTCCATTCTTCTTCTACTTTTATTTTGTTTTGATTCCATGGAGTGCTAAGTTTCTAGGATGGTACCACTGTAATTTCATTATGGATTATAAGGTTAGAATGTAATAATTGGTTTGTTCATTTGAGTATTGTTGTGATTTATATTTTTTTGTCTTTTATATCTGAATCAAGTAAAAATAATGATTTTTACATTGTAGTAAGTTAGCACAGTGTTAAATCTACATAAAATATCAATCAAATGAGTTCAAAGGTTTTTAATTTTAATCGAGAATGTACTTTGATTAAATTTAGAAACTTTCATATGATTGAATGAGTTTTTGCCAATGATTGAGAATGTACATTGATTAGAGGTGAAAACTTTAACTAGAAGTAATCAAGAATGTATTTTGGTTGATAGTAGAGGTAAAAGAATAGATATGATTAGGCATAGTAATATTTAACTGAGAATGTACTTCGGTTAAATTTACTATCATTAATCTACAAAGTTATTACTTTTAATTGAGAACGTACTTTGGTTAATTGTGAAAACACAAAATTAATTGAGAAATTACATAGATTAATTTCCAAATGTACAACAATAATTAATTGAGCAGTAATCTTTAGATAACTAATGATGGATCTATTTTGAAAAAGTAGTGAGATCAATTTATTTTCTTTATCATTGATTTTTTATATATTTTTATCTTTATTTTCCTCTAATATTTTTGGGGGACAACTTTGGGTTACTTTACCCTTTCTATTTTGTTGACTACTTTCTAAACAATACTGAAGTTGCTATAGATAAGTAGTATTAATTTGATTGCGTCAACGACAACATTATCACCTCCCTAACTCCTCTCAAAGTGCAAGAACAAGTTCCATAAAGTGTTTTAAATGTTTGGTCTCTGGACATATAACTTCAAATTGCTCAACCAAAAGAACCATGATTTTGAACCCTAAAGGAGAGGTAGAAAATGAGCATTCTTCCTCCCTTCCCCCAAAAGTACTTCTTCCCATACTTCTTCTTTTTCAACTAAGGAAAAGAGTAAACCCCATGAAGGTGCTTTGTTATGGTAGAGCTATCAAAATGGGTTGGAACCCGTTGGAGCCAACCCGACCCACCATGGGTTCGGGCCGGGTTGGGTTGAAATTCTTTTCCAAATTTCAATACGGATTTATTTTTGACCCGATCCACCTAGAACCCGGCTCACCCGGGTTGAACCCGTGGTGAGCCGGGTTAGCTCACCAATTCGCAAATAAAGGGTCACAAAGTGTTTTTTGTTAAGTTAGGCTTTGCATTTGGGTTAGGTTAGGTTGTTTTTTTGGCAAACACATAGATAATTTGTATTTTTTGTGATTTTGGTTTGTATTTGGATTGTATTAAAGTTTATTTAGATTTTAATTATAATTATAATTTAGTTTTGACTAAAAAAACAAAAAATTGTATTTTTTTTAATTAAGTGAACCTATGAGCAACCCCTTTAACCCACCAACCTGTGGTGGACTGAGTCGGGTTTGAATTTTCTTGGCTCGCTAATAAATGATCCGAGTTGGGTTGGCTCACTAAGTGATCAACTCGTGGTGGGTTGAGCCAGGTTGCGCCAGGTTACCTGTTTTGACAACTCTAGTTAATGGTAAGGAACCTAGTAGGGCAAGTTTCCAAAGAACTTGACACTTCTCAAAGACAAAAACTTTTTCATTCATGGTGCCATATCAATGACAAAATATGTCCCCTCATCATAAATAATGGAAGTTGTGTAAATGTGGCTAGCACAAGGGTTGTAGACAAGCTTGGCTTGAAAACCATCCCTTATGCCAAGCCCTACTAGCTCTCATGGCTTAAGGAAGAAGAGATTAAGGTAAATAGACAAGTCCTCATTAACTTTTCAATAGGAAATTTTCAAGATGAGGTGTTGTGTGATGTAGTGCCAATGGAAGCAACCCATATTTTGCTGGGTAGGACATGGCTATTTGATAGAAAAGTTTTTTATGATGGCCATGCCAACACCTATACCTTTTTCTTCCAAGGCAAGAAATTCACATTCCTACGTCTCTCACCTAAGCAAGTATATGAGGAAACAAAATGAAATGAAAAAAAAGGAAAAAATTAAAAGGTAAAAGAGTAAGTTATCACCAAAGTATTACTTGCCTCCAAAAAGAGTTTTCTAAAGAAGGATGTGCACCATCATTCTTCGTTTTCTTCCCAAACCAAAAGAGAAGAACTAAAGCGCAAGTAAGAGAGGTCTAGAAAAGAAAGACGGTCTATCCAAAGATAGGGGTGATACCTGTAGAAAAGATGGAGCAAGAGCTCAAAGGAGGGAGGCTTAAATTCTACCTCAAATCAAGTCAAACTCCATTTAAAAAGGCTTCAAGAATTTATGGTCAAATTCTCTCCAAGGAGGGGATGATGATGAAGTTTTGATCCTAACCAAGCATGGAGGCACATGCTTAAGAAGACTAAGCATGTTAGGAAGGAAGTTCTCTAATCCCTCATCCCTTTCATTGTTTTCCATTATGTTTGAATTTCCGTAGTTGACTTGGTTGACTTAACCTTGGTTGACTTGTTGACTTTTGACTAGGGTTGACTAGTTTACTAGAGTTGATTAGTTGACCAAGGTTGACTTAACCTAAGTCAATATGCTAATCCTTGTTTATGTATCTTATAGGTTTAATTAAGGTAAAGTATGGTGGATGATGTGGCACATGTAAGGTGAAAAGTAGAGATGACTTGGCACCTAGGTGGAGGAGCGAGGAAAACATATAGTAAAAAGTATAAAGCAAGTGTACCTTTGTAATACTTGGTCTCCTTTGTCTTTAGCACCTTTTTTGTCATTTTAGAGACTTATGAGACATATTTCTTGGTCTCCTTTAGAGCTTGGACGAAATTCCCTTTGCATACACCTTAGTTAGCTCCTTTTGTCTCATTTTGTAACCTAATTTTAACCTAGTTTCTAGAAGCTAAGGTTAGGTATTTGTAGACATACCCTTGTACAATTTTAGTTATTATTTAGAGACCCCTAAACTCTTCTATATAAGGGGTGCTCTTAGACTTGTAGAGGGGTTGATCAATTGAATGTTAATATATGTAACATAAGTAAAGAAATTTTAAAACGTTTATGATTAATACCTCATTTATTATACGATTAATACCTCATTTATTATAACTCTATTTCCCATAAACGCAAGAAATTTTAAAACGTTTATTACATAAGAAACGATCCAAAATCCATTATTTATAAAACTCAAATACAATATTAAAGTCTGGTAAGGTAAAGGTTTACAAAATCCATAAAAGAAAAAGAACAATAATAATAAAACTCCATAAAGCTTTTCCCAACTAGCCCCTCTCCGATGTTAAGCCTCAGTAGAACCACCTACAACATCATCTCCTCCTATGTAACGAATTACACGATCATCGCCAAACACACACATATAGGGTGAGCTAATAGAAAACATATAATAATTCAACAAGATATACACATACACTCATCAAAGAAACTCTATCCTTTGATACCAAGCCACATGGCCACCACCATATTATCCATGACCTATATCTTTAGATGAATACCTTAAGATGCCTTGTTGCCACACCTACATGCCACAACATGTAGAACACGTGCGGGAAACCTACTACGGACCACACTAAGTAACGCTAGGTAGAGTTCCCAATACGAACATAGTTCGTAATGTCTCCTTACTACCAAACTCGTCAGCTACATACCGAGGAGGACAATCTTTCTGGACCCATCGGTACGAGTCACAAGTCGCACACTAACACCGACAACACTCGTTAATCTGAGTCATAACTCAAGGATTCCTCGTGTTCATCTACCATCCTGAGCCACAACTCAAGAGATGTCATTCTGAGCCACAACTCAAGGAATGCCACATGTTTACCCCTTATTCTGAGCCACAACTCAAGGGATACGTTCTGAGCCACAACTCAAGGAACACTCTAGCAAGTCGATCTTTAAGTATCACCAAATCCTTGTAGACCACGCACATCCAAAGCAAATAGTCATTTTGTCTCTACATTATCGCCTGACGCTGCTCTAGAGCCACCAAACGAAACTCAGTTCCAAACCGCCTAGCGAAACTCCTCTGCCACCAGGCACCTCGTGCCTCACCACACACTGCCTTTACAAGTATTGGTTGAAGGGATGAACCTCATCGTCAAGCACCACACATCACAACAACCCTTTAGAATTGTAGTTATCGCCTGGCGGTTCAAGCCACACCACTAGGTGTTACACCAGTAACAGGAATCTTTACTGGTTTATTCCCTGCAAAGTAGATCCAATTCATGCAATCCTCACTGCCTAATGCCAATTGTCATACTAACCATCTCTTTCTTTATTCAAGCTTATGTTTCCATTTATTTGTTTACTTAAACCACACCCATGCATATACTTGATAGCCTCAACCATGATACTTCACTCATACACTGGTTACTCAACTATTTCTATTCCTACCACCATTAACCTCATATCCCTCTCCGGATTCGAGTCTTAATTACTAATTAACTAGATTCCAGCCTTCTAATCAACTCTCCTAACATTTCAACGTCAACTACCAACCCTTACTGAAATAATTGTACCCTAAGTCCACTTAAGCAATTTACAAGGGATCTCTAAATTCTAAGTTCTATTCCTCAAGTAATCTTATTCATAGCTTTGTCCTAGCCCAAGTTATTCCACATTATTTCATATATACAATTCTTCTAATTACCACCCCCACTAGGACTAATTCATGCCCTTGATCCATGCATACATGACCACACAAGTTCTCTATTTACTAGATCTCTCAATCCTCTTCCATGAACAATTGACCCAGTAGGATCCCACACCCAAAATTGTACCTCTCAGCCACGCAGTGCCAATGTCACTACGCTAGCGCTTGGCAATAAATCAATTGCCACTAGGCGGTACATGTATCCCTGGGTAAAAATCCAGAATTTTTTTGCACCTGCGAAGCCCCCAAAACCAAAACACAATACTCAGATTCCTTCAATGACATAACAAGAAATTATACCACAAAAAGTAATTGGTATTAACTCAATTTCAATGCTAAAAGTCTTAGTGTAATTCAGCATCACTCATTCTAAATTACAATTTCCCAATTTTTCCAAACCCTAAGGGGTTCATATCAATTTCGTCCAACCAATTCCCAAATACCTCGAAAATTAACACATTATTGACATATAACATTCTATCCTCAAGAACCCAGAATTTGCATAGAAAAAAGATAGGTTGCCTGCCTGCGACATTGAAGTCCCTCCAAACGGTTTCTAGAAATTTTCCAAAAACTTGCAAAATTCGATATAATAGTACAACATTACTAACAACAATTCATTCAATGTACATAATTACTATAAACACAGTCAAATTCGAGTTCAGCTCTCCTAACTTGGATTCCTCGCATAAAATTGATAATCCTAGTGTTTCTTCCTTGATCCGAAATGTCTCCTTTTACTTCTCTAAACACCAGCTCTCACTCACCTTCACTACACACAATAAACGCTCTATAATCCTCCCTCCGCAACTCTCATGAAATGTAGTCCAAAACTCACCCTCTCTCTCAATTTCTCCTTAATTGTTGTTGATGTCTCAAAAACGAATTTTCCTTAATTGATGGTTGTAATTACCATTCAAGAAACATTATGAGATGGTTTTCCATCCGTCTTGGCTGCCCTTTCGTGACTGCTAGGGTTTCCAGCCCTTCTCATCCTTACCAAAAGCAATTTTAGCAAAAAAAAAAAACTTAATCTGTGCCTACCAAGGTTTGAACACACAACCACGTAATTATCAAAGTCAATGCACAACCATTCAACGAATTCATGTTTCGTAATAATTCTTATAAATCTAAGATTATATTATCAATCATCATGATCAATTATATTATCAAAATAATACACAATTAAAACTACAACTGAAGTACTCTTAACCACTTGAGTTAGTATTTTTCCACGTCATAAAAGTTAACATTAATTTCCATAAAGGCTCCCCCTACCCGCATTTATTAATTAATTAATTATTTAATTAATTCAATTCCTCGGGTCTTACAATATACATATTTTATTTAACCTCTATGAGACTATCCTCACTAGGGAATGAAACTTCTAAGACTTATCTTGATCTTGACTCAAGTGGCGGCACAACACAACTCATCTCCAAGGATTTTTAGCCTTGGCCTTCCTTGAAGTTGTTATTTACTCATTTCTTCATCTCTTGTCTATTTCATTTTCTAGCTTATTTACTCTTCTTTTCAATTTAGCATTCCCATTTCCGTTGGGATCTTGTTTTCTTTTCCTGATTAATGAGTTTTTCTCCTTCTCTTTGAGCCTTTTTAAGTGCACCTTCACATCTAGATAGCTTGTAATCTTATTGTCTAGTGAGAATCTTCACAAGTTTTTATTTTTTTAAATAACTCATCACCATATTCAAAAATCTAAAATGAACTAACTCATTCCTTCATCAAAACAATGTGTAGTGAAGGGTTTTGACACATTTCTTTTTGACTTTGTACTTTAGTTCTATAACCGAAGCATATCCATGGGAGGTAAAAAGGGGGGCCTTTTGGCTTCAATTCCTAATCAGAGCCTATATTTCCTGAATAGGCTTCGGTTGTCTTTAGAACTGAAGCTTAATATAATTAAAAGAAAATTTAAAATAAAAATTAAAGGAATAGGCTTTGGTTCTTGGTCTCAACCAAAGACCATTGCCTTTTAATTTCAAAATTAGTACAAATTTAATTAAAACCTAAAGAAGGCAGTATGCTTCAGTTCTAGTAGGAACAAAATCCTATTCGACTTTATGCTTAGGTTCTTTCGATACACTAGTGCAGTAAGGGCTTTTGGTTATGGTTATTCTCGTAATTTTGTCCTGATTCCAAAACCAAGGCATATTAGGGTGAGGAAAAAAGGGCACCGCTTTGGCCTCAGGTCCCAACCGAGGCTGAAACTTTACATTTTGCCTCGGTTCTACACAAAACCACAACCATATAGTGGTTTAACTTGTGAAAATACGATTATCTTTTGGCTTCGGTTATACAACAACCGAAGCCATATGTGTTCCCTTTTGGCCTCGGTTATGGTTCGAACCGAGGCCATATCCACTATTTTGTTTAAATAATTTTTTTTGTTTTTGTTGATTCCCACATTTTTAAAATTGCATATTTTCAACAAACATGCCAGAACAGAAAATAAACAATACATTTTATGAAATCAACATCATTCATAATTCAAATAAATCAAAAAGTCTTTTGTAACAACGAGTCAATATCTTAATAAATACTATTATACGTATGAATTATAAATTTGCCATATGCTATCCTACCAAACTTATGGACTTTGCGGGAATTGGTGTAGTACTTTTGAGTGTCTGCAAAATAAGACATTATTTTCAATTAGTATATAGAAAGACAATGTTTATCATCCATCACATGACATAGTAATGGCATTCATAAGAGTTGGTTTGTCTATTATACTACAATATATCAACACCATTATAAATAATTAAGGAAGAAAACCAAATCAAAAAAATATAAATATATGGATAAAAATACCAGACCTAGAGAGACAACCAAGCAAGGAATTTTTCCTTAGCCGTTTATCCCCCCCAAGAACATGTTATGTGCAACAATTGAACTATAATAAAGGGAATGTGTTAGGATACTTTTATATAACAAAGATTATTCATAAGATTGACATCGAGGTTCTTACCAATCTTTTACTTGTCTAAGATGGTTAGGGGAAGGTGGTGCAAGGAGCAAAAACACACAACAAGCTTCTCCCTCAGGGAAACCATAAGTAGTTGCCAATGATGCCTGAGCAGAAAATAAATTCATTGATATGCTTTAAAATGAATGATTAGATTCACAAGTTAACAAAGATGACTTATCCAACAATATAAGGGACAAAATAAATTTATTTTCCCTGTTGATAGCATTTGGTAACATATGCTTGGGTGTTATCAAATTTATTGCTTTCATTGAGTCCCAAATGTTTAGTTACACCACACATATACCTAAACACAAAATTGATTTTGATATAAGTTAATAGATACATAAATCAAATAACTATAATGATTGAAAGGCTTACATCATCCATAATTGAATAATGGCAATATTTAGTTCCTCTTGTCCCGATGCAAGCTCCAAGACATCTTGTTTTCGCAAGTGTAGTTAGATCTCAAGGTCTCTCCCAAAAATATTAGAATCCCAAGGAACTTGCATCGACTTATCATTTATGATTACAACAAGTTAGTGTAATACACCAAGATGATCGTCCAAAGGGAGAGGAATCTTCTTTAGTTAAGGATTTTCCTATCGATGAAATTTAGTTTAAATGGAATACAATTTAAGTTGAATATAATTAACATGTAAATTTAAAATTTTAGTATATGGTGGGTTTGAAAGTTTGTACCGGGGGGCCATAATCAACCAAATCTCTAAGCCAGGCGAGGAAACATTTGAATGTGTGTGCCATAGTATATACCTCATTTGTTGGCACATGAAGTAAAGCAAACAACACAGGAACCTCCTCTATCATGACCTTAACCTCATCCTCCAATAACTCCATACCATGAAGAATTGTGGATGCCTTAAATGCTTTTCCATGAGCCATTGATTTCTTTGATGTACCATCCCAAAACTATAGTTGGCATGGATGAGTGTCGTTCATGTCATCCACTAGTACAAGTGGAGCTAAACAACTCCTGTTTATGCTTATACTTGTCAAAGTCAATGTTTTATTAATGTTATTCAATTATTTTATTAAATATCATTTATTCAATTCATAACTTATAAAAAAATATTGTTAATTTTACCTATGGGAGGCACAAATGTTTCTGGTGGAGGAGATAAGTGCGGACGAATGCCATAACTCTCAAATTGTTCTTGGAATTGGCGAATAACATTTTCAGTCAACTTCTTAGTGATTTCTTATGTTAGTCTTTCTTCATAATCAGTAGTGTGTCCGTATGAAGGCTAGTGAGATGAGGCACCTAAATATTGGCATATATCTACTCCTAGTCCAACACCACGCACACGTCCAGGGTTCTCAGGCCGTCCAATTGCAGCAACAAGTATGTCATGACGACCTTTTAGAGTGAATCCTCCTTGGAAGCTCCGCTCAACTAACGAGTCCTGCAATATAACAAAGAAGAGTTACAAAAAATGATACAATATAAAAGACTTATATTGGATGTTGGACCTTAGCAGAAAATAAACATGTTGGTGCCAGTCGGATGCTGGACTTTTAATGCAAATGTCAATCAGATACTGGACTTTAGCAGAAAATAAACATGTAGGTGTCAGTCGGATGTTGTGCTTTCATTTTTGGGTGCCAGTCAAATGTTGGACTTTAGCAGAAGACAAACATGTTGGTGCCAATTGGATCTTGGGCTTTCATAGTGGGTGCCAGTCGGATGCTGGACTTTAACAGAAAATAAACATGTTGGTGCCAATCGAATGTTGGGATTTTAATGTAGGTGTCAGTCGGATGCTAGACTTTTAATGCAGATGCTAGTCAGATGCTGGACTTTAGCAGGAAATAAACATGTTGGTGCCAGTCGGATGTTGCGCTTTCATTGTGAATGTCACTCGGATGCTTGACTTTAAATGCAAGTGCCAGTCGGATGCTGGACTTTAAATGCAAGTGCCAGTTTGATGCTGGACTTTAAAGTTGATGCCAGTCGAATGCTGGACTTTAAATGCAGGTGCCAATCGGCTGTTGGACTTTTAAAGTTGATGTCAGTCAAATGCTGGACTTTAAATGTAGGTAAAATTGTATAGACCAACACAAGCTAGGCTTTAACTAATAGTGAAAGTATGAATGTCAATAGAAATTGAGTTTTAGCGAAAATGTCAACTAAAAACTAGAGTTTAATAGAGAAATAAACATGAATGACAATATATATATATATATATATATATATATATATATATATATATATGAGACATGTTATGCATGAATGCATCAAATGAAAGGAGAAAATAAGATTATTTGTCCTACTTCATCTTGTTCCTCATTTTTTATTTTCTTATGTACAAAGGCATGTATTTGGTATCAATTATTTTCCATACAATCATCAAATTCGTGTAAGCTCATCATTTAAAAAAAATCAATTGATCATTTTGAGAACAAAACACGGGAATATCACGATTCTTTTTTTAGCTAGTGCAATGATTGAGGCATCATTAAATTGACTATTTTTTTCAAAAAGCTTAATTCACATGCATGCTCGAGTTGGAATTTTTGGAAACATAGGTAGTTAGATTGTGTGTGAATTGGTTTAAATGATTACCCGACTTTCGGGATAAAAACTCAAATTGTGTAGTAAATTCATCAATTATCCCAAAAAATATAGTCACAAGAATATGAGGACACGAGTGTGACAAGAATGGGTCTGTAGAGAAAAATGTAGCCAAAGAATTGCCCCAGTTTTGACTCATTGAGGGTGAGGTTTCAAGTTAAATATTCCTTATTCTTAGAGGTGGCATAATGCGAAGGCATAAAAAATTGCCCCAGTATGAGATTTTGTTTTAGTAATGACACAAAAAATTGACAGGGAAGATTCTTTTATTTTAGGAGATGAAGAAGGTTGAAGGATTTCAGGAGACATGCATGTGATTATTTGGAAGAAAACATCACGCTCTTTCTCCTCAATTAAAACATTCAGTTAAGAAGAAACATGACATTCCAAGACATTATTCTCTTTTTAACTTATCTATATTTTTTTATTATGTTTTTATAATGAATTTAATGATTTAAGATAGAGAATTAACCTAACATACAATTTTTATTATTCTTTATTTTATTTTATTTTCTTTACCTTTGCGACACCCTTCATAACTTGATTCGACCAAGATCTTGTAGAACTCATTTATATGACGTGAAAGTGTGTTCTATGAGACCCAAGATTGATGGTATGTATTGGCAAATATACATTGGTATGATAGAAAGAAAGGCAAGATATGCCACTTGGCTATATAGCAAATCCTGAGAATCAAGGACTTCTTTCAAGCGTTGTATTTCTTGACCACATTAGAATTGACTGGAAAAGGTAATTCTTCTCCGTCCATTTTGGTAAGAATCAAAGCTCCCCACAGAAAATGACTTCTTTACCACAAAAGGCCCTTCACAATTTGGAGTCCACTTTCCTCTATGATTTTTTTGAACAGGCAAGACTAAATCTCCCTTGTGAAAACCTTGAGGACAACCTTCGCTTTCTATGGCTCTCGATCTCTCTTCTAAGATCTCTAGCTTACTTATCGTATTGACATCTTTAGTTGTTATCCCTTGTATAAGAGTATGAGATGTAGGTTTCACTTGAGAATCCTCTCTTGTGGTTATATGCAAAGCCTTTGCCTTCCTAGTAACTTGAGTTGCTTCAAGCTTATTTCCTTCTCCCTTACTTATTGAAGACATCTTGTCGGATGTGTGAACATGGGTCTAAGTATGATCCTGAGCATTGACTTGGAGAATAGTCTTATTAGTGTGATGGGTGGTAGGTATAGCTTGATTTTTACTACAATAACATAGAGGAAGACCATGTAAAGAAAAATGTTACACTTGGATTCCTCGTCGTTGTTTGTGTTCACTATGTTTCGCCATACATACCAAAGGGTTAGCATGAGTTCAAGGATAGAATCTTGGAGGATAAGAAAAGGTTTGCTCTTTGCTTTGAGAGGGGAAAGTTTTATTCGTGGTCCTTAAACTTTTTAAGATCTCCAAAATTTGATTCACTTGGTCCTTTAATTGGTTTATATAAGCCTTCATTGCTGCTTGATCATTTTTCCAATCTTCCATGATCTTTTGGTTAGCATGAATCCTGCAAGGGTGTCGCGGTGGTTTTTCCATTATTTTTGTTTTTTTATTTTTATGTTAGAATATGAAGGAAAAAAATGATTTTGCCGTTATTTTTCTGTTTTTATTTTTATCTTAGGATATGAAGAGGAAAAAATGAATGCAAAGTGACATGAACTTGAAAAACTACTTATATGCATGTGTACAGTGGATAAATATTAAGCATTATGTAAGAAAACATGAGAATGCAAGATGCTATTATGAATTTAGAAATAATGCAATGCAAAGGGCCACCCATATGAATGCATGGTAAACATTATGGAATGTTAAATGTGAAAGCAAGGTGTTATAAATATGAAAAGGTATGTACAAAGTATCATTCATGAATGAAAACAAAATGTGTAATGCATGTTTGTGCCTCAAGAGGCACTTATTCACCTAATGTTGATGTAAATGTGACACATTTTAAAAGTGGTTTGCATGACATGCAATTAACTAATGCAATGAGATGCTCACCTTAAGATGTACTTATTTACATGATATATTACTAAAATTGTGATACACTAAAAAAGCATGCATGGATTTAATTATTTGATGTAATAAGGTGCTTGTCTACATGATGTCATGGTAAAATAGTCATGCACTCAATAAAAAACAAGAATGATATGCAACGTAAATGACATGCCTAAGTCAAATGTAAAATGCAATGGATGCTTGCACCTCAAAAGGTGTTTATTCATACAATATGCTGATACAAGCATGACAAATTTTAAAATTAATTATATGGAATCATGAATATGCAAGTATAAAACATTCTTCCATTGTGTCCTACAATAATGTAAATAAAAGTTATGTTCTAGTATGGGCTTTTTAATTCCATGGGCAGCTCTAAATAATGTCACAGGCCTCTAGAGCTAAAGTCAACTTCAGGACATAGTCTACAACGATAGGTGACCTAACAGATATGGCATGTTAAGAGGAAGCAAACTCTAGATGAAGTCTTCACAATAGCCATGTAGATCCGAGATCTAACATGACAATCGTTGGACCTCCATTCCTTGGCTCACTCAGACCCGGGTATAGGGCCCCAATATCATAACAACAGAACTAGCCTAAAAACTGTAGTGTGTGAAGGGAGCAACCTAAAACTACCAAATCCCCAACTACAAAACAACTAGAAAACTTCCCAATCATATATAGACAAATATAGAATTTTTTATCTATGTTAGGGTTCAATAAGTTCACAATATAATAAATCACAACATTAAAACATATATAAATCAAATCAAGGCAAATGAAGATAAATTTACATAAATGAGAATAAAAAAAAAGGGAAAACAAATATGTATAAAGATATAGTTTGCACACTTAATTAATTAGGATTGACTCTCTAAAATAGTCTTTAGTGGAGTCACCATCTGTCGCAACTGGGGTCACGACGGGATGGTGAAAAAATTTATTTCAAAATACAGAGGAGTCGTCACCATAGTTTATTAAGGAAAAGTATAGAAAAACCTTAAAGAGTATAGTCTTTGAAACCAAGTTTAGGTTCGGGAGTTGGTTACGTGTGGGGAAGGTATTAGCACCCCACAACCTGCGTCCAAAGAGCCCTTTAATTAAGTGTGAAAAATTAATGTAATTTTTAAAATTTAGTTTTCCCCTAAAAAAAATCAAGTAGACAAACAAATACAAATTGGTAAACAAAATATTGTTGAAAATTTTAGTTGCGCCCGATAAGGATTGATCTTACTCCTACGTATCTCCATTCGCAATGGAGAATCAAGGTTACGTAGTTCTTAAAAACTATTTGGAAAAAGATCTTAAAAACATTTTAAATTTTTGGGAGGTGAACTCGACAAGGACTTGGTCTCGCTCCTACATATTTTCTTTCCAAATGGAAAATCAAGGATCACATAGTTGTAAATTAAAGAGTATGAAAAATGATGTTGAAAAGATTTTAATTTTGGAAGGTGGACCCGACAAGGACTTGGCCTTGCTCCTACGTATTTCCATTCAAAATGGAAAATAAGGGATCACGTAGTTCTAGATGAAAAAAATTATTATAAAAGATGTGATTTTTTGAAGGTGAACCCGACAAGGATTGACCTTGCTCATACATAACTCCAATCAGAATGGAGAATAAGAGATCGTGTAAGACCCGCGAAATTTAATTAATTAAATAAATAATTAATTAATAAATGCGGGAGAGTAGTGTATTTATGACATTAATTTCTGTTATGTATGACGTGGAAAAGTACTAGCTCAAGTGGTTGAGAGTACTTAATTATGTGAGAGGACGTGGGTTCCAATCCTATGTATGCCAATTGTACGCATTTTTGTTATTATTGTTTTAGTAGTCTATTAGACCACATTTTTGTATGAGATAATGCTTGAATTGGGTGTGTTAGCAAGAAATATAAGTTGGCTTGGTGGTTTAGCTTTGACTTGGCGTTGGGGAGGTCATGGGTTCAAATCTTGAGGGCACACCTTTAGTTCTCTTTTTGCAAAAATTGTTATGACGGGAATATGAAAAGGGGAAAAGAATCCTAGTAGAGGCAGCTAGGAAGGATGAAAACTAATACACAAGACCTTAAATAACAATAAAACTTACCATTAAAACCTAATTTTCGTTTTTAGACATTAAACCCCTTTAAGACACCTTTAAAAGGCAATTTTTGATAGAGAAGAGGCATTTGGAGAAGCTATTTTCTGAGGGTTCTGCAAGGGTGCGAAAAATTGGGAGAGGTTTTGGTAATTGAGAGCATAAAGAAGGGAGGGTGTTGGGCTGCCTAGTGACCAAGGAGAGATTTCCAACGTTCTGCCATTATCTAAGCAAAGGAGAACTTCAGGTTAGGGGAGCTGAACTTGTAAATTGTATGTTGGTAAATTTTGCATGATTGTGATGATACTATGCCTGAATTTTCGTGCTCCCTATGTGATGAATTAGGGGTTGGGTGTTTGAGTGCTGTTTTATTGGGTTTTTACCTAATTACATGAATATGAGGGGTATTCCATATTTGAGGGTGCTACTGTTGTGCAAGTTTGGGATTTTTGGGACTTCAATGCGTCTAAATTATGTTGTTCTGATTGTGTAATGTTGTCAAACTGAATTAGTATGCTTAGTTGTGTTTTGGGTCGCTGGTGTAATGTTTGAGTGCGTGAACCTGTGACAAAGCCTGCAATTCTCGCTCAGGCGAGCTAGGCTCGCCTAGGCGAGATATGCAGGGATGCGCACTCTCTATCTGCTCGTGGATGTCGCTTAGGCGGTGAACTTTGGTGTTTGGGCGAGGGTTCACCTCGCTTAGGCGAGTGAGACTCGCCTAAGCGAGAATTCGAGAGAGGTTGGTGCTTTAGTGTGATGTCCCGCTCAGGCGGAAACCCTAATCTGTTGAGCGAATGTATATCTCGCTCAGGCGAGAGTCTCTCGCCTCAGCGAGAATGCGAAGATTGTTTGGTTGTTGGCGTGACATGTAGCTCAAGCGAGAGTGTTGAAGTTTGTGGGCAAACGTGATCTCGCCCAGGTGAGTGTAACTCGCCTAAGCGAGAAGTCGAGGCTGGCTTGGTACGTGATACTCGCTCAGGTGAGGTAACCTAGCCTAAGGGTGATGAACTGATTTGCTTATGCATGAAATGGAAGTTTAAGTCAAGGATGGAGGGAAGTTAGGTTTAAAGGCAATAAGTGTGAGTTATCGGATTGAATAAAGCTTGAATGCGGATGCAAGATCTACAAGGCTTCTAGGGTGTCTTAATAGTGAGCTTGCTAGTGTTCCATGGGTTGTGGCCCGGAATGTATGCTTGAGTTGTGGCTCAGGATAGGGGTTAAGCACGTGGCATTCTATGGGTTGTGGCCCGAAATGACTTCCTTGAGTTGTGGCTCGGGATAGCGGATGAACACGAGGAACCTTGAGTTATGGCTCGGGTTGGCGAGTGTGCTGGTGGGAGTGTGCTGGTTGTGGCCAGTATGGATGGGTCCAGATGGATTGCCCTCCTCAGTGAGTCACTGTCGAGTTTGGTAGTCTTGGGACGTTGCGGACTATGTTCGTATTTGGGAACTCCACCTGGCGTTACGGTGTGTGATTCGTAACATGGTTTCCGCACGTGCTCTATCGGTTGTGGCCGATAGGTGTGGCAGCATGGCGCTTTGGGATACCTAATAGAAGATGTAGAAGACTACTAACATGGTTGTGGCTATGTGAAAGGACTGGAACGAGGTTCCTTGATATACTTCACTATACATGGTGGTGGCCATGTGGTGGGAAGGTAACGAGTCTTCAATGAGGTGTATCGATGTACGTGGTAGTGGCCATGTGATGGGAATGGGGCAGGTGTTGCGGGAAATGCAATGATATTATATATGGTTGTGGCCATGTGGTATAAAGGAAGAGTTATATTATTGATGTAATGATTTATCTATATTACATGTATATGTGTGTGGTACACTTTTATATGTTTCTTCTATTAGCTCACCCTATCTGCTTGTGTTTGGCGATGATCGTGTACGCGGTACACGTGAGCCGGTGATGATACAGGTGGAGCTAGTGAGGCTTAGCTGCGTAGAGGGGATGATCATGGGATTTTTATTTATATGTTTTCTTGATTTTAGATTTTAAATAATATGTAAACGGTTAATGAGATTCTGGAACATTATTTCACTTTGTACGCTATGAGACAATGTTTATTATATGATGTTAAAAGTTTTATATTTCCCTGGATTTTGGGAAATGAGGTATAATTAATTATGGTGTAATTAATTCTTTATTTTATTTTATTAAATTCGTAATATCCTGACGGGATGTTACAGATCACGTAGTTCTAGATAAAAAAACTATTTAGAAAAGATGGAAGGGTTTGTAAACTTGAAATGTTTTTAAGAGGTTTTGTAAGTTGTAAAAAATAATTATACGACAAGTTTGAGACCCAAAAGGATAATTAAAAGTATAAAAATTAATAATTATCAAACGAGTTTGGGATTCCACATGAGAGTTAAAGTTATGAAAATAATGATTATCAAGCGAGTCTGAGACTCGACATGATAATTAAAGTTATGAAAAATAATGATTATCCAACAAGTATGAGACTCGCCATGATAATTAATGTTATGAAAAGTAATGATTATCAAGCATGTCCGGGACTCGACATGATAATTACAGTTATAAAAAATAATGATTATCAAGCGAGTCCAGGAATCGACATGATAATTGTAGTTATGAAAAATAATGATTATCAAGCGAGTTTGAGACTCGACGTGATAATTAATGTTATGAAACATAATGATTATCAAACGTGTCTGAGATTTGACAATAATTAATGTTATGAAAATAATAATTAACAAGTGAGCCTGGGACTCGACATAATTAAAGTTATGAAAATAATGATTATCAAGCGTGTTTGCACTAATGCAAAAAACACATTTTATAGCTTAAATTTTATACATGTTCTAATTTATCAGATATAAAAAAAAGATGATAATAAAAATGTTGATAACTTTTAAACTTGTTTTAATTCCAACCGGTTTAAAACTCTTAAAAAGAAACATTTAATAACTATTATACTTTAAACCGTTATAGAAATAAAATGTGATCGCAATTTTATAATAATAAAAGAGTTATTCCACACCGTTTAGTCCCCGTAACGGTATAGAAGTGAAATGTACTCTTCGGTCTTTTCCGCGTCTCGCATTCCCTGCTTCAAAGCAATTCTTTCTGACAAAGTCAGGTCTTCCCATGCTCTTGCACTTTTCCTTCTTCCTCTCGCGCACTCTCGCTGACGTTCTGGTCGCCATTGGTGGTGCTCGTGATGCATTCCCTTCTTCCTCTCATGCATTGTCGCTGACTGTTCCCGTCGTTGTTGTGCTGCTCGTGACGCATTCCCTTCTTCCTCTCATGCTCTCGCATTCTGTTATGGTGGTGGTTTGTGATTGCTGGTAAAAGTTTATCCTCGTTTAGGGTTTTGGCAACGCAAAACTCCCCTTCGATGACCAATACTCGTCTCTCCGACCACCATCGCCACGTGTTCCATGAAAACCCTCCCCTTAAAACGTTAAATCTCTTAGCCTAGAAGAACATGGCCAATCTGTAACATCCCGTCAGGATATTACTGATTTAAATAAATAAAACAAATAAAATCATAAAGATGTCGCATTTATGTATAAAGTTCATTTCCCAAAAACGCGGGAAATTTAAACTTTCATAAATGTAAATAATGGAAATCAAAGTCCATAATTACCAAAGTGTCATAATCCGAAATAAACGTCTCAAATGAGTTTACATTTCATTTCTAATAATAGAAAATACAAGTAATATAAAACATCCCGGATATCCCCTCTCCGTAGCTAAGCGTCACCAGCTCCACCTGCATCAACATCCTCTGCTCACGTGTACCGCGTACACGATCATCGCCAAACACAAGCAGATAAGGTGAGCTTATGAAATCAACATACATCATAACAATAATTAAATAACCAACCATATAATTATATTTTCTACAAAGAACCAATATACAATTTCTGTCTCTATTCACTAACATTTGGCCACAACCAGACCATTCGTGTTCTACCTCTTCTAGTGATTACCCCAAGATAATTTGTTGCCAAAACTATCGGCCACAACCGACAGAGCACATGCGGGAACCAATGCCACAGATCATACACCGTAACGCCAGGTGGAGTTTCCAATTACGAACATAGCCCGTAATGTCCCAATACTACCAAACTCGTCAGCGATTCACTAAGGAGGGCAATCTATCTGGACCCGTCCGTACTGGCCACAACCATCACACTCACACCGGCAACACTAGCCAACCCGAGCTAACCTCAAGGGTTCCTCGTGTTCATCCGCCATCACGAGCTCAACTCGAGGGATGCCATTCCGAGCTCAACTCAAGGGATACGTTCCGAGCTCAACTCAAGGAACCCAACAATCTTACCTTTGAAGCATCACCAAAAGCCTTGTAGAACACCCTACAAAGTCCAATAACTAGGACTTACAGCAGCCAAATCGCCTAGCGGAGGACACGTACCGCTAGGCGCTATCTGCTTCCAGACCGCCTGGCGGGGGACACGTACCGCCAGGCGCCAAGCACCTCAAAATAATTACAAAGTCTACAACAACCGCCTGGCAGAACTGTCCACACTGCCAAGCGGACGCTGCTTCAGAGGCCATTGTTTCCGCTGCAATCGCTTGGCGGGACCTTCCCCCTCCGCCAGGCGCCACCCAATCTAAGACCCCACTGATCCCTCGCTATCGCCCGGCGGTTCCAACATCTCCGCCAGGCGCTATACTAGTATTACGAGCTATACTGGTCTTTTTGCACTTATCCATTTTAAAATCCACTGGTATGCAATCTCACATATAATTTCTGCACCTCTTACCAGCTTATGTCTAACATCTCCATTTATAGGTAGTAACCTAGTATGTACATCCTTACCATATCAATGCTATATCATACCTTGTAATCTAATAGGCTAATGGTTTCTTATACGCATGTTGCTACTCTCCCTAATTCAACCCTCAATTTAGCTAGCGAAAATTGGTGAAACCTATACTAACCTATGTCAAGTATTTCAGCCCAATCCCAATTATGATCACAAATTTCCCGTCACATATTTGTTCTCAATTTCTTCCCTTTTCCAAGTTACTCATCAATTCCCAAGTTAATACCAAAAAAGGATATTTTCACTATTCGTTCAATGTTGTCCTCCTTCAGGTTTACCACAGTATTCAAACCAGACCCAGCATGCCCAAACATCTCAAGAGTGTTTCTCATTTCATGCCATCGCGTGGCGGCGCTCTATAAACCGCCAGGCGGCACACCAGTTCTGGAACACATATCAAGTTTTGTTGCATCAGCTACCCTATTCCCGCACCCTTCTCTTTCTCACACATATTTTAGTTTGATACCCCTCTGTTTCAACCAGGAGCCTAATAACGATAGTACATTGATCAACTCTAATCATTTTCAGCTTAGATTACAGTTCAATTTCGCAATAATTATCCATCTCTTTCAATTTTTCCCAACTTGATAACCCTAACATATCGTTTGCATTGTTCCATTAATTTCCTCCAATAATTACACTCATTTCAACGAATGACTAAGTCAAATCATCCTTTAAGAGCTAACCCATGATTTTTCCCCGTTCAGAAACATGTCAGAATATGCAGAACAGTGGAAATCGAATCATAGATTCGCGTCGCCCGGCGGATTAACAAACACCACTAGGCCCTTCATCCAAAAACAACCCAGAAATTATACAGGCTTTGTGTCGCCTGGCGGTACAGGGCCTCACCGCCAGGCGCTGCATCCAAAACACAGAAAATGCATGCAAAATGGATGAGAAATTAACAACCATTCATAATTTACGTATAATGATCATACAATTGATACCAAAACATCAAATTAACGTAAGAAACTCCCCTAACCTAGTTTTCCTTCGCTTAAAGCTTTGACGATTAAGATTTCTCCCTACCAATTGCCTCCTTAGCCATCTCTCAATTCATCCCCACAAATCTCCTTCAAACCTCACAAAATTCCAGATTTTCGTGCTCTCTCTCTGGGTATATTTTCCAGCTTGCCAAACCTTCTCTATTAACCCACTTTTTCCTTTTAAAATGTGCCTAAAAACTAGGTGAATATCCTAGGACGAAAATTGGGCAATAAGTGATGTTTAATGTCATTTACGAACTCATTATAGTTATTTTTCCAACCACCCCTCAACTGCCATACTACTAGGGTTTTCCTTCAACCTTTACATATTCAAGCCAAAGCAAAAAATACCAAAAAATAAAGTTTAATGTAAGTTCTCCAAGACTTGAACCCATAACCATGCAATTGCCAAATCAATATCAAACCATCAAGCCAATTCATATTTCATGCTAACAATCATCATCCAATTATCATATTATTTCACAGCATGATTATCATATATTTAAAATAATAACAAATAATAACACAAAATTGGCATACATAGGACTTGAACCCAAGTCCTCTCACACAATCAAACTACTCTCAACCACTTGAACTAATACTTTTCCACGTTATACACATCATAATTTAATGTCATAAATTATTTTCCCACCCACATTTATTAATTAATTATTTATTTAATTAATTAAATTCTACGGGTCTTACACAATCTGTGACTTATTATTAACTAATATTGGAAGTTAGAAGGGTGAATGTGTGTTGAATAGGGTTGGGGATTTTTTATGGACAAAAAAATTAGAAGCTCTTAAAAAGTAGCAGAAGAACAGAATGGCTCCGATGAAGGTTCAACTGGTTGCAATCGACATTGATTTTGAAGGTGAAGAACCTAGTGGTGGTTGGTGGTTGGGAACAAGTTGGTGTTGAAATCGTGGCTGAAATGGTTGTCCATGACAACTCGAGTTTATCCAACGAAGGCAATCTATGGAGCTGCTAAATTTTTTTTATTCAATAATGCTACCGAAGGCACTATGAGTGCTTCAGTTAAAATTGGCAAATGAATTCTGCATTCATAGGTTGTGCTTTACTAATTCTTGTGTTATTTTAGAAGTTGAAGGTTGATGGCATTTTCAAATACTTATGTCCCTTTTTTCATCTACTATTTATCGCATTGCAGGAGCTTAACCATGAAAAAAATATTGAGATGTTATTAATGTGTGGCAGTTTGTTATATTATTTTTTGTATTGGAATGAATATTTTGGCTAGCCCTTACATTCTAATTTCTATCACTAAAGGTTTTAAACTAACACTCAGTGACCTTGTGGCAAAGATTTATAAATCAGTGCCTTCCAATGTATGATTTGAGTTGGAAAAAACATGTTGCTTCTTGAAAAAAGTACTTCTGAGTGGTGAGACCAGTGTTACTTACTTTCATATTTATGTTAATTAGGAGAATAATCTTACATGAATGAATTGTTTTCATTCCTCTGTGTCTATGATTTTCATCAGCAAGGCAGGGCTTGTGCATGCTATATATTTTGTGACTATTTTATCTTTTGAAAGGGGTTTTCATCACCTAAATTGAGCTTTATTCTTTTGTTGATTCCTTTCTTACAATTATTATGCAAGTAACTCTAAAGTTTCCTCCATGAATTGATCACAACATGTGCAAGATTTTATACAAGATGTTAAACAAAGGTGTCTTTGATGTTATTAATGGATGCATTTCAAACGGCAAGGAAGTACGTGATGTACCTGGAGCTTTTATTTCCCTTTTTTTCTCTAAATCTTGTGATTTATAGAGGAGATGTGTATTAAAGTTGTTAGAAAACATTTAGGAAACAATTAGAGTTACTTTGTCTAGTTGGTGAACGTTGTAAAAGTGATATTGTTTCTTCAACAATTGATCATGTGTATAATTGATTGTTTTTATAATCAAATATAACCATAACTAGTTCCTATGGGTAAAAAATTATTCAACAATGATTTTAAGAAACATTGTTGCGGTGTGGCTTAATATATTTATATTTGCAAGTCAGTTGATATTTTTGTCTTATTTGATCAAATGTTGACTCCTCTATTCAATAGTTTTGGTTATTGAAAATGTGTTCTTGTCTCAGGATGGAGTGATGCAGACTGCTAAAGATCTCAAAGGGCAAAGAAACATGGAAATATGGTCAAAATTTTAATTTGTCTTACACATTTTCTTTAGGTTTATATTGCTTATGCTTACATCTTTTTACTTACATGTTGAACATGTGAATGGATTCATCATGTCATGATAGATTGAGCCGAGTTATGAGATAACTTAGTCATAAAGTTGAAACGGAGAGTGAGAGTGAGGTTGTGCGTTTAATTTTTCTTACTAACACTTACGAGTTATAAGATTGTCTTTTATAAGGTTGTTTTTGTAGGTTTAGAAGAGAGACCGAGAGAGATTATAGATTCACTCTTACTAACAAAATACTAACATCTAACATTATTGTTATCGTTATAGATTAAGCAAATAGTACTTGAAAAAAAGAAGGATTGAACTAATTGTGTAAGCATATTTAAGTGTTTGACATTAACTCATGTTCCACTGCACTCATGCCTCTTTTACAATTTCTTTTGTCAATTTATATTTTACTTTTGATTTTAGATATCTTAGGTGGAAACATGTCAATGGATCATCATGAAGACAGTAGAGAGAGTGTATCTTTTGATGATCATCTTACTCCAGCTGAAAGGTGATTTCTGCATCAGACACAGAAACTTGAGCTTCAAAGACTAGCAAAAATGGCAAACAAGTCTCATCGAGATAGAATTCATGAGTTCAATCAATATCTGGCCAACCTCACTAAGCATTATGATATTCCCAAAGTAGGACCTGGTTAAGGAAATTGTGTCTTCTTTTTAATCTTCATTCTACTAAATGTTTTGCACGATTAAAATTGATGGTATATTTAAGATTAATGGTATATTTGCAGGTTTTACGGTACTCTTCCTGCATAGACTCTATGCTATTTTCATTTACTGACGACTCTTCTACTACCGACATCAATGATCCAGCTTGGACAGCCACAGTCTGTACCTTGTATCAGAGAATTGTTCGAGATTGGATAATTAAATCACTTTCAAGTGCTCCATGCACTAGCCAGGGCCTTCTTCAGGTCGGGCTTATCTATTTCGTTGTTGAAAACCAATATTTTATGTTTTTGTAGTTACCTTGTCATCATCATCACCATCACCATCATATTCTCCATAATATGGAGGGCATGCTGTGATGTGTCGTTTCTTGTATGACCATAATTGTAAGTTTATTTGAAAATTAAAATTCAAATGTTTTTTAAAGTGTCAAACGAACGATGATCGTTTACTTGGGTTTATTGTCATTCTCTGCTCAAAAAAGTAACTTCGTAGAAAATTTAAGGTTTGATTTTGTGCTTCTGCTTCTTCTGTTGCAATTCCTTTGATTTTGATTTGTACTTAAATCTGATTGTACTTAACTTCCATTTTGGATCTGGTCCAAAAATGTGGTGGTTGCGTAAATTTTATTGTGCCGAAATTCCTTTCATTTTTATTATTACTTACTTTCTAATGCATATATATATATATATATATATATATATATATATATATATATATATATATATATATATATATTGGTGACAGTGTAATTATATCTTTATTTTTATGAAGTCCTCACCAGTTTCTCTTTACACTATGTGTGCATGTATTTCACATCAGGATAAACTTTGTAAAGTAAATACTTGGCAAAGAGCACAACCCACAATTGATGTTGTTTTACTTTTATTTGAGATAAAAATTGGCACTGGGAAAATTGAATAGCCAATACAAACAGCAAATATTCCTGCAGTAATGGTTGTGGCAGTTGCAGCTTCCGGGGAAAACATAAAAGTATCTGAGTCTTTTAACTTAGATGTTATCAGTTCTGGTAAGTGTAACCAAGCTGCAGCGACAGTTAAGTGCAACCATGCTGGAGAAATTGCTGGAATGAGAAGGTTTTATAACAACATTAGTGGATTTCAATCTGGTGCTGCACCTCCTGGTGGTCTTGGACTTGGAGTTGGACTTCAGAGAATTATATCGGGAGCTTTTCCTCAGCACCCACAAGCTGAGGATGACTCTTTTAATGGAATGTTGCTTAACAAGTTTGTGCGTTCACTTCAGCAGTTTGTCAACGTAGCAGAGAAAGGTGGGGAAGTGGTCAGATCTGAATTTCGTGATACTTGCTCTCAGGCCACAGTGCTGTTTTTGTCACATTTGGTAAACATTTCTTGCTACTGCATATATCATCTGATTATGCTAATGTAGACTAAAGTTTAGGTTAGAAAAATAAATACAAATACACTTTATTTAAAATCTCTGCTTTTGTTATTTTTTGAAGGAAAATATGGTTGTGGTGCCTCTTATCTTAAAGATGTACCTTTATCTTTGGAAAAGTTGCGGGAAGGCTATGTTCAGTGTGTCTAATTACTACAGTAGTATTCCTCTGATGCTAGAATGATTTTTGTACTTAGAACATTTAACAAATGTCCTAAACATTATGATGATGGGATGCTATAGTATACGGTTTCTAATTTGGTTACTTGTCTAGAAGAGGACACTTTTTAAAACACACTTTTGAGTGCATTTTATTAGGGAGATTAATTACAAATTTGTCCGTTCCTTTCATTTGTGTGTTCTATTTATTCTAGTTTTTATCTAATAAATTTGAACCAATAATATAATTTTTATCTATTAGAAATGTGATCAGTATTATATTTCATATAAAATTTAGATTGTATTTTATGTGAATATTAGATTGAATGAAATTTGTTGTCTGGATGTTTTGGATAATTATTACCTATTTTGTATGTGGTAAGAAGCAAAAACAAACTTTTCATTAAAAAATGAAAAATCACTTTTTTATATCGGTTTAAGTCAGAAGGGGTATGAAAGATGGAACTTTTTATACCGGTTATAGAACAAATATAGAAAGTTGAAACTTTCTATACCGCTTGTATCTATACCGATTCTACAACCGGTATAAAATACTTTTTTTAACCGGTATAAAAAGGTTTTTTTGCACTAGTGTTGAGACTCAACATGAAAATTAATGTTTATAAAAATAATGATTATCAAGCGAGTCTGGGGCTCGACATGATAATTAATGTTTATAAAAATAATGATTATCAAGTGAGTTCAAGACTCGACATGATAATTAAAGTGATGAAAATAATGATTATCAAGCAAGTCCGAAACTAAACATTATAGTTAAATTTATGAAAATGTTGATTATCAAGCAAATCCAATACTTGACATGATAATTAACGTTATGAAAATAATGATTATGAAGCAAGTTCGAGATTAGACCTGATAATTAATGTTATTAAAAATCTAGATTATCAAGCAAGTCCGAGACTCAACATGATAATTAATGTTATGAAAAAAATATATGAAAAGAATGATTATTAAGCGAGTCTGGTACTCGACATGATAATTAATATTATGAAAATTTTTATTATCAAACAAGTTTGAGACTCAACATGATAATTAATGTTATGAAAATAATGATTATCAAGCGAGTTCGAGACTCAACATGATAATTAATGTCATGAAAATCATGATTATCAGCGAGTGTAAGGCTCGACATGATAATTAATGTTATGAAAATAATGATTATCAAGCAAGTTTGGAATTCAACATGATAATTAAAGCTATGAAAATAATGATTATCAAGCGAGTTCAGAACTCGACATTATAATCAATATTATGAAATTTTTTATTATCAAGCGAATTTGAGACTCAACATGATAATTAATGTTATGCGATATATCTATAAAAAACAAAATCAATAATTGATAATATCACCAAACAAAAATAAAATTTTTTCAATTAATGCCTAGACATATTTAATATTCAATAGTTATCTCAAAATTTTTTATTCCAATATCCATGTTTAGTGTGCATCTTGTGCATTATTTTGAAACATCCAATATAAGCATCATATTATATTATCCATTAAAATCAACACTCACATTCCGATAAAAAGAAATTAAGGAAAAAGTATAAAAGGTTTTTATTAATAAACAAACGTACTAAAAGAAGCTTCCAAATGTAGAGATTTATATACACATATAAGGTTTATGCTTTTCAAAATCAAAACAATGTTTGCATGTGTATCTCTCTTATCTTCTCAAAGCTCTATGTTTTAGTGGCTTTGCCTCTCCAAGAAGTATTTTTCAGGTGTTTTTTCTTTGTGTTTGGTATCGTGGTGTGTGATCCCTTGTGTGAGTTATTCTATAATGATCATTAATGAAGGGAGATGAGAGTGAGATCCAAAAAGGATATTTTTGACCTTGGGAAGAAGATGACAGTGGATAAAGGAGAAAAATATCGTTATTTGTTGTGTGAAAAACCTCTCTTAAATGAAGTGGAGAAAAGAAAAAAAGAGCTCGAGGGACAAACGTCAAAGACTATGAAATCTGAGACCTTTTTTCTATTTTTTTAGCATCGTCTAAGATATTAACTATGTGCGGAGGTTGAGAGAAATGGGGAGAGAATCTAGATTTTGAGAGTATAAGGAGGATGCAGTTGAGTAACGGTAACATATAACCACTTATTTTGAAATGTGCTTACTTTCTCTAATTTTAAATTTACTTCTTTCTTTAGTAAAAACTATATATTTTTATGAAATAAAGCGAATAACATAGAGAATGACGACAGATAATAGAGAAGAAACAATAGAGAATAGAGAATAGGGAGCAACTCATTTGTGTATTATTATTGATAGAAAGAGTCCTATTTATAGATACAATATGTAATCCATAAAGGAAACAAATCAACTTAGTTAATACAAATATTTACCATAAAGAGTAATGAATCATATGAGTAAATGTATCAAA
>Ga0214542_1003935_pt1 | contig 29799 bp, 13 predicted proteins | sample CNSS1metaG_FD_160096 | JGI IMG/M metagenome (GOLD analysis project Ga0214542, IMG submission 160096) | Root nodule microbial communities from cowpea collected in UCLA plant growth center, Los Angeles, California, USA - CNSS1 | ecosystem: Host-associated > Plants > Roots > Nodule | place: USA...
TATATATATATATATATATTCATTAGGTGCCTTTCATAAGGACATCGTTGAATCATGAAGATGTGTTCATCCTTGATACGGCCTTAAAAATCTTCCTCTTCAGTGGGTGCAACTCTACCATTCAAGAAAGAGCTAAAGCTTTGGAGGTTGTTCAGTATATCAAGGAGAATAAGCATGGTGGAAAATGCGAAGTAGCAACAATAGGTTACACAACTTTTTTAATGCTTATTCCCGGTTTCTGAGGGAAAGATGTTGCAATCATAATTTTACTATTTGCTGTAGAGGATGGAAAATTTGTTGGTGATTCCGATGTGGGTGAATTCTGGAGTTTATTTGGTGGTTACGCTCCTATACCTCGAGAACAGCCTCCTGTTCAGGAATCTGAGGCTCCTCCTCTAAAGCTATTTTGGTGAGGTTTATACAACTATTTGCATAATGTGTGTGTGCATGCATTAGGGCAAGTTTTGCCGAACCATACTTGTCAAAGATTATTTCTATGTAAAATATGGCATAAGTTTAATTAACTTATTCAATTAAGGGCATCAAAGTTTATTGTCTAACCTAAATTACTTTATTAGTTGGTTAACTTCAAGAAATTTGTCACTCTTTGCTAAAGAGGGGTTTCTTTTTCACATTTTAACAGGATAAATTTACAGGGAAAACTTTGTGAGACTGGAACCAATGTATTCAGCAAAGAAATGCTTGAGACAGATAAGTGTTATATGTTGGACTGTGATAGTGAGATTTTTGTCTGGATGGGAAAGCAGACTTTATTGACTGAAAGAAGAACAGCCACCAGAGCTATAGAAGTAAGACTCTCTTCTGAGTTTAGTTTATTTCATGGAAACTGTGAATATCCCTGCTTTCCAGTCTCTATGTTTTACCATTATCTTATAGTCAAAAAGGAGTTAGGCTTGGTTTATTGATGTCAAACTTTCACTCACTTGATGTTCACCTTTGTTCTGAAACTTATCTTACTAAAGAAATATACATTCTGGGATAGTTTTCTTCATTCACAATTACTTTTATTGTATTTTCCCTGGAGGCAAAATTATTTATAATTTTTAATCATAAACCCCACCTAATAATTCTTTGTAGCTGTAATGGTAGGACAGTTGATTTACATTAATTCATGTTGTCAATTGTGCTTTTCCATAAGCATTGCATTGAAGGCATTACCTATGCTCACTATTATCTCCATTTTACTAGGATTTTGTCAGAAATGAAGGCAGATCAAGCAAGACTCATTTGACATTTTTGTCAGAAGGATTGGAAAGTACCATCTTTCGGTCATACTTTACTAATTGGCCTAAAACAGTGGAGCTTAGGCTTTATGAGGAAGGCAAAGAAAAAGTGGCAGGTTTAGTATCTTATACACATTTCTCGTGTTTAAGAAGTTTACCATTAGTGTGTACTCTATTGTTCTTTTCTTGAAGTTTGTTTTTTCTGCCTCAGCCATATTCAAGCACCAGGGTTATGAGGTGAAAGAACTTCCTGAAGAAGACAACGAACCATCTATAGATTGCAGTGGCACAATAAAAGTATCTTCTTGCTCAAAACTTATATTTTTCTCCGTTTCCAGTGATCATATTTTCTTTTTCCTGTGTTGTCCGTTCTGAATACTGCAATTTCAGGTTTGGCGGGTGGATGGTGATGAATTGTCTCTTCTTTCAGTTACTGAACTGACAAAGCTTTACAGTGGAGATTGCTATATTGTACAGTATACATTTCCAGGAAATGGAAGAGATGAGACACTATTTTATGCTTGGGTTGGCTCCAAAAGTGTAATGGTAGGCACTAGTCAAGGTTTTCTGTCTTCCATTAGGTAGTTTTTTTAACGTGTCTAAAATACCCAATATGTCTTCCATTTAGTACTCAGCTCTTCAACTTCTGTAACAATGATAAACTTTTCATCTCATCTTTTGAAATAGGCTTGGTTGTTGTCAATAATCCTAACCCAAATTGCGCTTTTGTTCTATGATTTTGGCCTGCAGGAGGATAAAACAGCTGTCATTTCCCACATGAGTACTATGGCTGATTCAATCAGAACTAATCCAGTTATGGTTAGTGCTGCTCTTCCTTTGCCAACTCTTACAATGGGTTGATCGAATAATGAAATTATAGTTTTGGGAAATATGTGTACAATTTTTATCTTCACAATAGGTGCTAGCTTCTTATTGCTACATTCTGCATATTTAGCACATTCGTGTAAAAGACATAAGTCTCCTGCAATTGCTCTGCCTAATATATTCAATTTACATCACATGTCTGTTCAGGCTCAAATCCATGAGGGTAAAGAACCAGCTCAGTTTTTCTCAATACTTCACAGACTAGTCATATTCAAGGTATGTGCTCCAGATTGGATTTTGAAGTTGTGTTTAGTATTAAAAAAGTCACATGCTCCAAATTCTTCATTTTTGTTCTTGTAAGGGGGGAAACAGTTCAGGGTATAGAAACTTCATAGAAGAAAAAGGTTTGGTGGATGAAACTTACAATGAAAACCTGGTTGCTTTGTTTCGAGTACAAGGTACAAGTCTAGATAATATGCAGGCCATCCAAGTTGATCAAGTAAGTTTCTATTAATTTGACTTTAGTGGAATCCTTTTTTTATTTTTATTATATCTTTTCTCTAATCACCAAAGTGTACACAAAGGCTTTGAGCAAAGCTATTGGTTTCTTTCTTTTTTCTAAATTGCATCAGTTGTTTCTAGTTACCAGTTATTTTTCAGCACTAACTATTCCAATATCATTTTCTTATTGACTACGGACTAAAATAAGAAATTCTGAAGTCCAATCTATTGTTTTCTGTTACTGTTGGTCTATTGGGTGTTATTTATATTTTGGTTTTTGTCTGTTCTACACAAAATGGTGGTTGACTTCAATGCATGTTTTGTTTGCATTTTTTTATGTATAAAAATTGTATTATTTGTCAGTATGTATTGACTATGTACTAAAATTGTTATAGGCTTCAACCTCCCTGAATTCATCCTATTGCTACATTCTGCAAAATGAAGGATCTATCTATACTTGGATTGGGAGTCTGTCTTCTGCTAGAGACCATAATCTTCTTGATAGACTGGTGGAGCTACTTAATGTACGTCATTGCAATTGATATTTGGTGCTGGAATATTTTTTTTAGATGAAAGTCACTGAAAGGAAACATTTAGCAACGAGTTTTTCATTTGAATTTATATTAAACTACAAGACAATATAGTTCTTGTTATATATAGTGTTGACTCACTATTTCTTGATGCAAACCTGCAGACAAAATGGCTACCTGTGTCTGTGAGGGAAGGGAATGAACCTGATGTTTTCTGGGAAGCTCTTGGTGGAAAGGCAGAGTATCCAAAAGGCAAAGAAATTCAAGGATTCATAGATGATCCACATTTGTTTGCATTAAAAATAACAAAAGGTAAGAAAAACACCTTCTTAAGAAGAGTAATCTAGATCTCACTTGGTTTAGAACTATCCTGGGTGAAATGACAGGGAAAGCATGTCTAATTGATGGTTCTGTTTCTCACGCTGATTTCTTGGAATTTCAACTCAGGAGGAGACTTCAAGGTATGCTACTTCTACAATTTGAAACTGTTCTTGTGACCTGTAATAACTAATACATTATTCTATTAACTCAATAACAGAATAATATTTCTGATGAAGACTGAGATAAGAACCACCATAAGTAGCATTTCTAATAAGCATTTAGATTACCAGCACTGAGATTGAAATGCCTATAACATCAACCAGAATTAGAGCTTTTTTTTCTCATTAGTTCTATGAACTTTATACTGTGGCCTTTTTTTTGTTAACTTTTCTTTTGCTCACATACACACATATATAATGTATTATTTTAACGTCATTAATTGTAACCTTCATATAATATTTCAGGTGAAAGAGATATACAATTATACACAGGATGATTTAATTACCGAAGATGTTTTGTTGCTTGATTGTCAAAGAGAGATTTATGTTTGGGTTGGCTTGCATTCGGCTGTCAAATCAAAACAAGAAGCTCTTAATCTTGGCCAGGTACCTACTTACTATGCTTTTACTCTAATTGTAATGCGTGCAATTAAATCAGTTTTTTATTTCACGTATATATGGTCTTCTTCACATTGCCACTCACATTTTGAATTCCCACCATTAACATCTATGTTATTATTACTTTGCTTATACAAGGAAGTTTATGCATCTAATATACTATACAAGGAAGTTATTGTTTATGCATCTAATTCATAAAGAGGCAAGTTTGGTAGTTGTTTCTCCATTCTTCATTATTCACTAACTATTTGACAGTCTCGTTCTAGGAACTAATTCTTATTTGACCATAAAATGAATCATGAGATCAAAGTCTGCAGTTTTAATGTAATATAGGCTTACTCTTTGCTGCAATATGTTTATCTTACATTGGAAACTGTTATGAGCAGAAATTTCTGGAAATGGATATCCTTGCTGAAGGCCTATCCCTGGACATCCCTATTTATATTGTAACAGAAGGTTATGAGCCACCATTTTTCACCTGTTTCTTTTCATGGGATCACTCAAAAGAAAATGTAAGTGTTCTCCCTTCAAAATCATAACTATCGATCATCATACTATAATGACTAATTTTAAGAAGTGCTCATTGGTATAGTGGAGACTTGATGCGATCCCTTGCCCCCACTTTCCTAGAATTAAAGATCGATTTCTGAACTCCCTGCAAGATTTTTTTATATATACTGGTGTGGATATACATAGAAATATTTTTCATATACAATTCAATATTTTGCCATTGACCTTGGTCATGAGTTTGAATCCAGAAGTTGTCTCTTTGCATATGCAAACAGTTAGTGTTTTTATCTGGTGTTTGAATGGGACACCTTTTTGGTGTTTTACATTATATTGTTACCAATCTTATCAATTGTTCTGAGTGAATTGTTGCAGATTGTTGGCAACTCATTTGAGAGAAAGCTTGCAATTCTGAAAGGAAAAGCAAAAAGTGTAGAAGTAGGTGACTGCATTTAATAACATCAATTTTAGAAGGTTTTCAGCTTTTGATCATTGCTTTTGTCTTCGTAATGTTTTCCACATTATCCAGGGACATATTAGAACCCCATTAAAAGCAACCTCCAGGGACTCTACTCCTAATGGTCACAGAAGCTTTTCTGCTTTCTCCAATGGGCGTGGAAGAAGTAGTTCCCCTTTACCTAGCCGTGCAGGTGATAGGCTTCTTTCTAGCTCCACTCCTGTTGTCAAGAAGCTCTTTGAAGGCTCTCCTACCAATGACAGTGCTGGTAATAACAATCCTTCTCATCAATTTCTGATGTGAAATTGTTTAATTGAACAGTTAGTCTATATGTGAATGAGTTAGTTCTCTTTGGAGCTATCTACTCCAAAGTTGTATATATATATATATATATATATATATATATATATATATATATATATATATATATATATATCTGTATCTATTGATAAAGAGATTCTTCTTTGTAAGAATTTTAAAATAGTTATTTTAATATGTACATCTTAATAAATAGTAATGTTAAGAAGTTGACTTGAAGTCTTATGCAACCTATGGCTCTGATGCCATGTTAAAAAATGAAGTTTAAGCCTAACTCAACCTTACAAAACTAGGACAACAAATTTCGCTAGAATAAACTCTAATCCACGACTTTGATACCATGTTAAGAAGTGAAGTTTAAGTCTAACTCAACTGGCTGGCTTCTAAGGTGCGGTTTGCACTTGTTGGGTCTTTCGAGAGAGGATCATCAGGGAGATAAAGTACCAATGAGACATGAGTCCAACCCACTCATAAGGGATTGATACCACTCTTAACCCAAAACCTTAAGGCAATGGATTTATGGGTCTTCATCGTTATATGATGTTTAATTTTCTCATTTTTACTTAATATGAGACTTAAATTCACACTTGAATTTTCAACCGCACTTACTTATATATTATAAAATTATTTTATCTCTAGTCAGCATGAAATCTCCAACAAGTAATTATTCTCAGGTGTTTTGTAAAGAATCATTAGTGGTATCAAATTCAATTGAGTTATGAAGTATTGACTAAGGTGATTCTTTTTCATCCTTTACTTGTTATATTTTATCATTTTGTTTTTCTTTTCCTAGAAAAACCAACGCCACAGGCTGAGTCTCCAGCAACAGAACTAAGCTCATCTAATGACTCTGCAAGTTTCACTCAAAAGGATAGAAATTTGGATGGTGAGAATTTGCCTACACACCCCTACGAACGCCTGAGAGTAGTTTCTGCTAATCCAGTAACTGGCATTGATTTGACAAAAAGAGAGGTACTTTCTAAACTAATTCAATCAGTTTTGTTACCATCTTTAACCTTTTTCTTGCTTTTGGAGGATTAATACGAAAGACCAAGATAAAAGTTTATACAGAACTTTGGTTCTATACTCTGAAAAGTGACTAGAATCTACATTTTGTGATGAATAGGTATATTTATCCAATGAAGAGTTCCGTGAGAAGTTTGGAATGCCAAAATCTGCTTTCTCTAAGCTTCCTAGATGGAAACAAAACAAACTGAAGATGTCACTGGATCTATTTTAAGGTGACTGACTGTGTTTTGTGGCACTATATTACAACATTTTAGGATGATACAAATTTTATCTCGTGAGTGCATTGAGAATTTGAGGTTGAGTTTGCGAAATACGTGTCATATAGTACTCTTCACCAACTTAAGCATGTTGATTCCTTCATTTTATCTCATAATGTTCTGTTTTGAAGATGATGTTTTTGGTGCATACATGTGGAAATATGTAACGGTTTTTTGCTTGAAGAGAAAATGTTGTATAGTATTTTTAGTACCGAATGTTCAAACAAACTTGCATAGGGTTTGATTGAAAATCTATGATCTATCGACTAAGGTTTCTTGTCGTTGAACACACGAAGTGCTTAACAGTTTCTTGCATGAATCTTTATTATCATTAATGTTTCATTAATATATATATATATATATATATATATATATATATATATATATATATATATATATATATATATATATATATTCTTTTACTTAATTGTACAAAGTTGTGTGCAACTCATGTATTTAAACATTGAATTTTGGGCACGTTTGACTACCAGTTTCTCCTCCAAATTATAATATTTATTGATACAAGTGATTCTTGGATCGCACAGCCTAAGTGATTTAGTATTTAAGTCATTGTGATATAGTATATCAAATAAAACAGTAACATGAGGCTCAATAATTCACTAGGTTAAAATAATTTAGGCCTTTTCCTTCTTGCATCCCCTTAAATTTTAAAATTATCATTTTGTCATTTGTAAAAGTGAATTTTAGATTTTCTACATTGAAAATCTTTCTGACAAAACTTTTCAAAATTTTCATAACAAAATTTTTAGAATGAATTTTTTAGAACATATGAAATACGTAGAGTTTTTTGGAATAAAATTTCTGAAAAAAAAACTTTATATAAAATATCATATACATTGTAAATTCGGAATGATTTTTTTCAAAATAATTTTTTCTGTTTTTTTCATTTTCTCGCATATTATAGCTGAAAAGTATCTGAAAAGTTAAAGAAATAAAAAATAATAATAATATAGGTAAGGGAAGGGTTCAACGATTTAAAAAAAAATAATTAAATATAATAATATTTTTGTATTGTGGTTAAAAATATTGCAAACGCGTGTTTTGCATGTAACCAATTAATTTGTCCTTATTAAATTATTAGGATACCATTAAAAACCAAATGAGATCATTTTTATTCTATTAAAATTGATTAATTCTACAATTATACTAAAAAGAAAAGGACGACGATATTTATTGCATGTAAAATATATTTTATCTAAAATTTACCTTGAGTTACCATAAATAAACTAGCATATGATATCACTTCACTTCTATTTTCCATGTGTAAAGGTTGACATCAAAAGTTCTATGAACACGTATCACTAGAATCATAGAATTATGATAAAATCAGTAAATTTTTTTATTAGTCTAAGAAAACGGACATTGAAATATAAATCCTTTAGATATTCCTGTTTTTCTGCTAAGAATTAGAAGCCACGTGATCGAAAGACGTATAACTTGCACCAACGTTTCTTACTTTTCCGTGAGTTCCAACCGCTCTTGTAGAACACATCAACCTTTTCCCTTACGACCGCTTCCAATCAAAGCTCACACGTGTCTTCCTTCTCACCGTTCCGAAACTATCTCATCATTCATCCCATAATGCTCCATTTTGTTATCCCAACGCAAAAAGCCAAATAAATCTAAGTATCTAACGCACTCTCACACTCCATGTGACTCATTGCTTCCTTCACTCTCACTGCTCACTTTTCTATCAAATTCAATTGGAGACAAGAGAAAAATCTAAACTTGCATGATATTTTCTTCATTTTATTCACTCATTCAATCACTCCAAAGTCTTTCTCTATCTCCTTCTCTTTCCATTTAAAGGGTCTCACTCTCACTTATGGTATCATTCAGCATCATATCTCGTGATTCCCTTCTGTGGCTTAGCAACAACACTCCTTGAAATATCTTCCCATTTGCTTCCACGCCCTGATTTTGTTTTTGCTTATTAATCACTTGTTTTTCCACTTGCACATTTCTTCAATTCTTAATCTTGATTCATAGAGATTGAGAGGGAGAGAGAGAGAGGTTACATTGATTAAAGTTGGAAGAGGTAATTGTTCTTTTACTTGGGGCTTTCTTTTTATCATCAATTTGATTGGTGGTAGATAAAAGTTTATATTATTGTGACTATTTGATAAGTGGGTTGTGAGAAAAATAACTGTTTTTGGTGACAGATTAGAAATGGCGGCTAAAGTAGAGGCTAATGGTGGTAGTGGCAAGGTTGGTGTTTCTGCAGTTTCTGCCAAGATTCCAGCAGTGGCACATCCATTGGCTGAAAAGCCTGATGAGATTGCATCCAATATTACTTACCATGCTCAGTTCAGTCCTCATTTTTCCCCTTTCAAGTTTGAGCTGGAACAAGCTTACTACGCCACTGCTGAGAGTGTTCGTGATCGTCTCATTCGGGTATGATCGTATACTTCTACTTCTTGGAATTGCGATGTCTAAAGTTTATTTGTGAGTCAAGAGTGTTTTGTTTATAAACAGTTACAAATACGAATGTGTTTCACTTTCATGTTATAGTTATAGTGATGATTAAAGATGTTGGTATCTCAATTTCTCAATAGCAATCGACATCTAATAAAATGAGATTTTTCTCTGAGAAAGATTTAGGACCATTAATTGGTCATGCCAACAAGCAGAGTGTTTTAGTGTATATGGAATTGTGTACACGTGTACACGTGTGTGCATGTGTGATGTAGTGAAACTTTTCACGAGCATGGATCTGGTCATCTCAAATCTTAACATGATAAGGTTGTGCACGGGAGAGGATCCATTCTTACCTTTTTATAATTCAGTAGTTTGAATTGATCTGAAATTTGGACAGATTTATAAGTTCTGGTTGGTATTTGTAAGCAAGAGGCAAGTTATGAATAATTTCGTAGGAAACAATTAAGGAATCAAATTATACAAATAAAGGTTAACTAAATTAAGACAATAAATAACTGTTTTTAGAATTTTGTGAATAGTTTGTTCTCTCCCTACTACTGATTTAAGTTCTAGGTGGAATTGTTTACTTGGAAAGTACTAATGCTGCTGTTGTACATTGATGATATTATTTCAGCAATGGAATGAAACATACGCTCATTTTCACAAAGTTGATCCCAAGCAAACTTACTACTTATCGATGGAGTTCCTTCAAGGTCGAGCTTTGACCAATGCCATTGGAAATCTGAACATCCAAGATGCATATGCTAATGCTTTGCGCAAATTTGGACTTGAACTAGAAGAAATAACAGAACAGGTAATAAAAAATTACAATCTATGCATGAAATATATTTTTCTCTAGGGCCGCATGCTAGATTATCATTGTCAAATTATGTTATTGGTGTATAACTTGTGAGGAGATTCATCCCAAATGTTTTACCTGATTTCTACTTCCTATATCTTTAATCACCATGGAATGGTTTTCATAAATTCAACATTCATTTTCATAATGAAAGCATCTTCCCAAAGTCTGCATTCTTTCATATCTATTGATAGATTTTAATTATATGGTATATAAAAGTTGTTTGCTGGATCATTCAACCTGGAACTTTGCAGGAGAAGGATGCAGCACTAGGAAATGGTGGTCTTGGTAGGCTTGCTTCTTGCTTTCTGGATTCAATGGCAACACTTAATTTGCCTGCTTGGGGTTATGGTTTGAGATATAGATACGGGCTGTTTAAGCAGAGAATCACCAGGGAAGGTCAGGAGGAAGTTGCAGAGGACTGGCTTGAGGTTTAATTTATCTCCTTCATTTTAAATCTGTGGAACTATATTACATATTTCATGAGATACTGATTTGCAAAATCAAATGATAACCAAACAGAAGTTTAGCCCCTGGGAAGTTGTGAGGCATGACATTTTGTACCCCATCAGATTCTTTGGTCATGTTGAGGTTAACCCTAATGGAAGGTAAGTGTAAATATACCGATTTACTTTATAAAAGCATTTTTAGGCGGTTGTTAAATGACTATCTATGATGGTTAAAATTTTAAAACATAATTCTTTTTACTCTTTAAATCTTAATTCAAATGTAAAAACAAGCTATATTCAGATACAGTGTATGAAAGTACTTACAGTTTGGTGTTTATACCAGACGAAAATGGGTTGGAGGAGAGGTTGTGCAAGCACTGGCTTATGATGTGCCAATTCCAGGTTACCAAACCAAGAACACCATCAGTCTTCGCCTGTGGGAGGCAAAAGCAAGTGCTGAGGATTTCAATTTATTTTTATTTAATGATGGGCAACATGATGCAGCTTCAGTACTTCATTCGCGAGCTCAACAGGTTGGCATCTGTGAATTTTCATTACTGTTAAAGAGTGACTAGGTTGCTGTCCTCAACATGATTATAAGTTGGTTCCTATACAAAGTAGGGGGAAAATTGGTGGGTGGCTTGTCTGTGACTATATTATTTGTAGTAGATCAATGGTTGTGCTTCTACCTGCAAAGATCCTGTTATAGTGATACGAATCAAATGAACAAAGCATTTCTTGCCATTATATTATCCGATAACAATCCTTTTGAATTTTAGTTGTATTCCCAACCCCCATAATCCCCTCCCGTTGTCCTTGGCCTCTGTAAAAAAGAAGCAAGCAAAAAGTTATGTGAAGCAATTCTAACCTAAAATTTGTTTTTTGTAGATCTGTGCAGTTTTGTACCCTGGGGATACCACAGAAGGTGGAAAACTTCTACGGTTGAAGCAGCAGTTCTTTCTCTGCAGTGCATCACTCCAAGTAAGTCAAATCCACTTGATAATTTCCTTTTCATGCTAAGTGTTCCTTAGAGTATCGTATTATCATTCCTTGTGTTCATTCATAATAAGAAGCTAGGATTGAAACTTTCAGCAGTGATGGTTGGTCAGTGACTGTGTATTGTTGATTTGATGTTATCTTAATTCAAAGTATACATTGTTTGTCATCATTTTTGAGTTTTAAGAGAAATTAGCAGTTATTTTCACTATCCTCTTTCAGTTAATTATGTAACAAACAAAATGTTCTAGTTTCTCTTGAGACTTGTCTTAGTGAACACCTTTGCTGACAACACTTTCTTTATGTAACAAGAATGTTTTATAAATTTAATGGCGTGGATATTTTCACATTAGAATCGATTAGGGTCATCTTTACATAATTCATTCTTGCCAAATACCAGGAAATTTTGTTTGACATCTTTTTGTTACCATTGTCCACTCCTATCTTTGTACAATTACAGGATATAATATCCCGATTTAAGGCGAGGAGACAAGGGCCTTGGAACTGGTCAGAGTTCCCTACAAAGGTTGCTGTTCAGTTGAATGATACTCACCCAACACTTGCAATACCAGAGTTGATGCGATTACTAATGGATGACGAAGAACTTGGATGGGAGGAAGCATGGGATGTGACATCAAGGTCAATAAATTGTACAAAATTGTTGTTCAGAATGTTTATTGTCCATCCTCTTTATTTCACCACCCCTCACAATTGCAGTGTATTACTGTATATATTATTGCTAAAACGTGATGCTATATCTTAACTAGGACTGTTGCTTACACCAACCATACTGTCCTCCCTGAAGCACTGGAGAAATGGTCTCAACCTGTAATGTGGAAACTTCTTCCACGCCATATGGAAATCATACAAGAAATAGACAAGAGAGTAAGTTGCTCCCCTTCCATGTTTCTCCTTGATTGACTTCATGAAAGTTGCACTGATATATTTTAATGTGGAAACCATGAAACGTTTGCAGTTCACTACAGTGATAAGTACAACCCGGTTGGATCTTGAGAGTGAGCTAGCCAACATGCGCATCTTAGACGACAATCCCCAAAAGCCAGTAGTTCGGATGGCAAATTTGTGTGTGGTTTCTTCTCATGCAGTAAGTGTACTTTTTAGAACTCAAAGAAGAGTTTCATCTATCTTACCATGTGCTTGTTTTTTATCACCATATACCTCCAAAGTTTTCCAATATTGGTTTCGGAAAGAAAACATTGAACTGAATGTTTTTGGACAACTTATGTCAAATTCCAGTTATAGTGCTATTCTAGCAAGCATTTTTCCTGCGTGCTGTATTATTCTCTTGAAGATTTATTGGCTGTCACGTCAAGAACAGCTGCAATTTAATACTGTGATGCATGAATCTATTGTTTTTCCAAACTCACTTATTGTTATAATAGTGGTATTAGAATAAAGTTTAAACTGAACATTTGGAAGGATTGTAAATCAGAGACTTGTAGTGTTACTATAGCAAGTAGCAAACATATTTTTACTGTAGAAAGTAGCAAACATATTACCTATGAAGAGTGAATTTTTGCTCTCTTGGATAATGCAATTGAATGAATACTACAATATATGCAGAAAATGTCTTGACCAATCCAAAAATATCCTCATAATACAGTATCTCCTAACTAACTCCACTGAGGAAGGCAAGAAAGCTACATATTAGGAGAAAATAGTACAGGAGAAAGATATTACCTTGAGAAAATAAGGTATTAATAAAAAGAAGAAAATGGTGAAAATATAGTGCAGATATCATTAACCTGAGTGTATTCATCTTGTATGCTATCATGATCAATCAAAGAGAACAATCTTTTGTTTAATAACACAATATGCTCTATTAAAATAGTATTATTGATAGAAAAAAAAATCTGCTAAAATGCAATCCATCCTCAATCATAATTTCCAACCATTCATCTAACAGAAAAACAATTGCTAGGTAAGAATTATAATTTAAGAAGTATGAACTAAAGATGGTCAGTGAAGGTGTCCAAAATTATGAATAAAAATATGTAGTCAAAGGTAAGGAATACCAAACAGACATTTTTTAGTCTCTGTGACAATTTTATCAATATTGTATCCTTGTATATGCCCCTCTCTCCATATTTTAGTTACTAATTTTCTTTTTCCCTATTACCCTGGTACATATGATTGTAAAATTATTTTAACTGAATTCCATATACCTCTTCGTGCCTATCTCCTTGTAGGTGAATGGTGTTGCTCAGTTACACAGTGATATATTGAAGTCAGAATTGTTTGCAAATTATGTTTCAATCTGGCCAACAAAGTTCCAAAATAAAACCAATGGGATTACACCTCGGAGATGGATTCAATTTTGCAATCCCGAGCTCAGTAGGATAATCACCAAGTGGTTAAAAACTGATAAGTGGGTAACCAATCTTGACTTGTTAACAGGTCTTCGACAGGTAACTACCCAGATTCTTCTTCTATGCAGCAGCAAATTGATTCCCATTACGATGGTATACTAACTCCTGGTGTTTTTCCCATAGTTTGCAGATAATGAAGACTTGCAGAAAGAATGGCTGTCTGCAAAGATGGCTAGTAAGCGGCGCTTAGCACGGTATGTTTTGCAGGTGACAGGGGAGAGCATTGACCCGGATAGTTTGTTTGACATTCAAGTCAAGCGTATCCATGAATACAAGAGGCAGCTACTTAACATACTTGGTGTGATTTATAGATACAAGAAGCTAAAGGTATGAGAAACAACCTACTGTTTGATAGGGTAAATTTCTGAAATGCCAATCATTTTAATTTACCTTTTTTATGCCTCTTTTAACTGATGTTGATAACGAGTCACAGTTACATCATGCGGCCTTATCCTCATATCCAAGCTTCTATTTTAACATTTTATTTTCTGTGCACAGTAATATTTTGGAACATCCATTTCTAGTGCAAATTCATCAACACTGTTTATAGTATTTCATCTTCTTCCATCTGGGAGATGCAAATATACAGTCACTTATTACGTAAAAAATCCTAGTATTATCAAAATACATTATCTATGCTGAAGATAGTCATTATATTTATAACTGAATGATGATAGGAAATGAGCCCTGAAGAACGGAAGAAATCTACTCCGCGTACTGTAATGATTGGAGGAAAGGCATTTGCAACATATACAAATGCTATAAGGATTGTCAGGCTGGTGAATGATGTTGGTGCTGTTGTCAACAGTGATCCTGAGGTCAACAGCTTTTTGAAGGTAACTTGACTTTGTGCAACTTCCTAGATAAAGTGCCTTTGTTTTTGAAAGTAGAAAAAATTAGGATACTAAGTGAATTTTTCGTATATTTTCATTCCTAATGTTGAAAAAGAGGAATGGGGAAACAGTTAGATCTCCAGAATGGGACCTAGATTTATAAAATCTTATATATGCATCATTACTTGACTTATCATCTCCACATTCATACTATGATGCATCGATATTTCAATTTAGATCACATATCCGTATCGGACATGTATAAGCATCGGATATTTTAAGATACTTTACTAATACTAATCAACGAAGTATTTAATTTATAAAACGGTAGTATTTTTTTTATGACTAGAATTTATAATTTTTTATTTTGACAATGTATAATATATATGATTTAAATTTAGATTCAGACGATAAAAATCACATATACGTATTTTATTATTTTCAATATAAACGTATCAGATATGTGGCATATCCAATACACATATCGTATCATGTGTCATATCCAATACACATATCGTATCATATGTCATGTCCAATACACATATCGTATCCGTACAACATTATGTATTTGCTTGATTCTTGATATAATATCATACACTTCTTAGGGAGAAAAAAAAAGCTAACTGCTATTTGAACTTTTGTCAGGTTGTGTTTGTCCCAAATTACAATGTGTCTGTGGCAGAAGTGCTAATTCCAGGAAGTGAACTTTCACAGCATATTAGCACTGCAGGAATGGAAGCAAGTGGCACAAGCAACATGAAATTTGCTTTGAATGGGTGCCTTATAATAGGCACTTTAGATGGAGCCAATGTAGAAATCAGGGAGGAGATTGGTGAGGAGAATTTTTTCCTCTTTGGTGCCACAGCAGAAGATGTTCCTCGACTGAGGAAAGAAAGAGAGAATGGACTGGTGAGCAGTTATTCAAAAGGGATGCAAAATCAAACAAATATTTTTCTCAAAAATAAGCTAATCCAACTTTAAAACACATGTAAGAAGCTCGAAATTAACATCACCATTTTTTGTGATTTGTAGTTCAAACCTGATCCTCGATTTGAAGAGGCAAAGAAGTTTATCAGGAGTGGGGTGTTTGGAAGCTATGACTACAGTCCATTGCTTGAATCTTTGGAAGGAAATTCTGGTTATGGTCGTGGTGATTACTTTCTTCTTGGTCATGACTTCCCAAGCTACATGGATGCTCAGGCAAAAGTCGATGAAGTGTATCGGTAAGACACAATCTTCTATTATGTTTTCTCATAAATTTTAATCAATAGTAGAAAGTGTTTGCACTTCTCCTGAAACTTTTCATTTGTTCATGTAAATGATTTTGTTCATATGATTTGCATGCAGTGACAGGAAAAAATGGCTAAAAATGTCAATCTTAAGCACTGCTGGAAGTGGAAAGTTCAGCAGTGACAGAACAATCGCTCAATATGCCAAGGAAATTTGGAACATAGAAGAGTGCCGCGTGCCATAATTTCTGCTGCATGTCATTTGCATGCAAGTTTGTGTATAGCAGATAGAGAATGATAAATTTATAAGTAATAAAAAATATGAAAAAAGTAGTTTACTAAAACGAGAAAGTGAAGGAGACTTATTTTTTCTGTGTTTAGCTTGTCACATAAGATTTCAGCTTTGTTCTTATGTTAAATGTTCTCTCTACCATCTGCTTCTGATAGATAGTGCCTTCTATATGCAAATAAATCTTTAGTTTCATTCTCTGTGAAATTTGATATAGCCTTCTAAATTTGAGGATTACTTTTTCATCTTTGCAATGAATTAGTCTGGTGTATATTCTGGTTCAGTTGAATAAGATTCTATTCTAGAAAGAATAAATGCTGTATATTTTCGTATGGATAAATAATGTTCACATCTTTTTAGAAATTCTCAAAGTATAGTTATCTCTCCTTTACTTTTAAAAATTACACTATTTTCTCTTGAAAAATAAAAGATGTACCTTTTGTTTATAGTAATAACTATTTTTCTTTGCTGATCTTCTATCTACTTCATTGGTACTTGATTTTAAAGAATTTGTTATTTATACCAAGACTTCAGAATAGCAAATTTTAAATCCTCCTATTCTCTCATTTAAAATTAAAATTTTTTATTTGGATAAAAATATTAAAATTTTCTTTGAAGGTAAAATTTTATTTTTAAAATATTTATTCTAAAATGTGAAATTCTTGAGTTGAATTTCAAAAAATAAAGAATATTGGTCGAATTTAAATATTTCAACATATTTAATAATTTAATTATTTTAGTATTAAATATATTTGGTAATTTAAAAAATAAAAACATTAATACGTTTACTAGTTGATATTAATATATTTACCAATAAAGAATATTAGTCAAATTTAAATACTCAAATAATATTTAACAATTCAATTTTTTAATGTTAAATAATATTTAATAATTTGAAAAGTCAATATTAATTGATTTCACAAAACAAAAAGATAATATTATTTACTAATTATGTCATTAACATAATAGAATCACTTAGTTATACAAATTACAATAATAAACTATAGTGTAAAAGCGGAATATTCTATACAACTTGTGTCAAACATATACGAAGATCCAATTAATTATTGTGACATTTTTGTTCTTATATAATTAATCGGTCATCATATATGTTTGACAAATTTTGTGTCATCCGGTGAAGACAGTTAAATACTTTAGCTTGATAACCAGTTAAATCTAATTATTATGATCCATAAAAAGTGCATATAACTTCATGCGTACATAAAAGTTTAATTTTTCAAGTTTCCATAACAAGTTTAATTTTCCTAGCTCCTCACGTATTTGCACATGGATCACTATATATGTTTGACAGGTTTTATGTTTTTTTTTTCTTGAAAACCACTCAAGCCAGTTAATTAGTTTAGGTTGATAACTGGTTAAATCTAATTACTACGGTCGACAGGTTTTATGTTTTTTTTTTTCTTGAAAACCACTCAAGCCAGTTAATTAGTTTGGGTTGATAACTGGTTAAATCTAATTACTATGGTCCATAACACGTACATGTAACTTCGTGTGTACATAAAAGTTTAATTTTTCAAGTTTGGGTAAACTATACAAAAAGTTCTTTCTAGCTCCCAACTTGTTTGCACATGGATCACCAGATATGTTTGAAAGGTTTTCTGTCATTTTTTTTTGGAAACCACTCAAGCCAGTTAATTAGTTTGGGTTGATAACCGTTTAAATCTCATTACTATGGTCCATAACAAGTTCATGTAACTTTGTGTGTACATTAAAGTTTAATTTTCCATGTTCTGGTAGACTTGTACAGAAAGTCCTTTCTAACTCCCAACTTATTTGCACATGGATCATCATATATGTTTGACAGGTTTTCTGTCATTTTCTTATGTCATTTTTTTACATCATTTTTTTTACTCCAATTGCCCAAATAACAAACACAATAGAAAAAGGAGAATAAAAAAGGGAAGGTTTGTTTCATTCATACGAAACAAACATATCATCATCAAAGACTTCAATGACACACCCTTCTGCAGAACAAAAGAAATATGAAATGTGTAGTGAAATGGAAAAGAAATAACACAAACAAAACTAAACTACAACATTGAAATTCGTAAAGATGAAGTAATACCCGCGATGGGACATCAAAAGTACAAGTAGAGGACCACAAAGACTCTGATAACGACACCAATGATGGAACTTCGGTGAAATTAGCCGATTTAGTTTGTTAGGAACCTGTAGTGAAGTTGTTGTGGTCGTCATCTGTGTGTACGAAGGTAGAAGATGATGGTGAGAGTAAGAGATATCATAGAATTAGGGCTAGGGTTTCGCAAGGGAAGAGAGCTAGAATTTTTTTTTTGTTTTTTGAATTCAAATGAAAAATCAAAACTGTTTTAGAATGAAAGCACGTGTGATATCAAAAGTCAAATAATGGTGTCAAAATATCTTTTCCCTATTATTTTAGCACGAAAAACGGAAGGCTTCTCACATCTCATTAAGTAAATTATCATGAGATATGCTATATATATATATATATATATATATATATATATATATATATATATATATATATATAATGTTTAATTGTATTTTGAACACACGGGTTAAAAGTTGAGAAGTGAAAAAAAGAAAGTGTGATCGAGGTAAATACAAAGGGGTGTATTTATTTTACAGATCTATTTAAGTTAAAATGCTAATAAAAAAATAATTTGAAAAATTATTTAAAACGAAAAAATTGAAAAAGATAAAAAAAATAAAGTGAAAATTGATAGACGTCATGGAAGATAAATTTAGGTTAAATTATGTCTTTGGTCCCCATTTTTGTAGTAAAATATTGATTTAGTCCATCTATTTTTTTTATTATATATTTTTAACAAAATTAAGTTTATTTAAATTTGTGTTTTATGTTCAACTTTATTTAAAATTATTTTTAAATTTTAAATTTATTTGTTTTTTATTGTTACACAAACTAGTTAAAATTACTTATAAAATTTATATAATTGTTATTTTTACATCAACTCAAATATTTGTATAGAAATTATTGAACTTACAATACTTAAAAATATACAATTATTTAAAATATATATTCAAATAGAAAAACAATATTAAATTATGATGTAATAAAATATCAATATAATTTATGAATTTTTTTCTATTAATATTATTTTCTATTAATAACTTTAAAATAATTTTAAATAAAGTTCAATGTAAAAATTAATTTAAATAAACTTAATCTTGTTAAAAATATTTACTACAAATATCAATTTTGATAAAAATATTTGTATATATTTATATAAAATTAATTTTGGTTTCAATTTGAAAAGAAAAAAAATTGTTTGATTTTTTACAAAAATTGGAACTAAATTGAGACAAAAATAAGAATTTAAGGATCAGATTGAGAATGAGGGAGTGATACTTGGCATAATAGTGACACGTGGTATTATCACTATCACATCACACTGTCACTATCATGTGTCAGCTTGACACGTGACAAATATTTTAATTTTTTTAAATAAATAAATAATAAAAATTCAAAAGAAATACCCCTCTAACCTTGTTACTACACCACTAAGAAAAATGACTTGATTGCATTAAATTGCTCCAAATAGAAAGCAAATTAAGATAAAATAAAAATAAAAGAACCCCAATTTTGTTACAAAAATAGAGATAAAAGATATAATTTAACCATAAATTTAAAAGTCTAAAAAGATGAAAAGACATCTAGTAAAACTCAGTTCATGAATCTTTTCTTATCGTTTAAAAAATATCTAAATGGACCTATCCTATTATTTTAGCCTAACTAAGGAATGCTTCACACATTTCATTAAGTAAATTATCATGAGATATTCTATCAAATACATATAGAAAAATGTTTAATTGTATTTTGAACACTAGATAAAAATTGAGAAGCGGAAAAAAGAGTGTGATAAACTCATATTGAGGTAATTTTAATACACCTATTATAAAGTTTCAATAACTTTCTTTGTCAATTTCTTATTAAATAGTATTATGATCTTCAATAGTAATATATAAATTTGTTAAGGGTATCTTTCTCATAATTAACCAACATTTTAGTTTCTATAATCTACAATAAACTAATCTAATTGAATAGCCATGATGAAAATTTGAAAGTATTGTTATTATAAAATTATAGAAGTAAATTACTTTTATAACATGTTTTATTACAAAATTGTATTATTTTTTATTTTGATAATTATTTTTCATTATAATAATTACATTAATTTTTTTATTTTTTAATTACATTCATTACACTTCTACATCGTAAACATAAGTGAACATTGAGGCTAATAATATCTATAATGAGATTTTAAAAAAACACCATTTGTTTATGAAAATAAAGCTAAAATTTATTCTTCTCTTTTGTTGTCGATAAATTAGGTTAAAGTTTGAGAAAATGCTTAAATATTTGGTGGTCCTACTTTAACACGCGAACATTAATTTTGAGGGAGTGCCTCAAAGGATTATTTCAGCAAAATGATTTGTGACGACCACTAATAATATTTTGAAATTATAGAAACTAGGCTTCATTCCACCTTTTGCTGCTTCTCAAGGGCATTGCAGAGATAAAGGACTTAATTAACTGCTGATTCAGAACAGAGCCAGTATAATAAGACCTAAAACAATGACTGATGATTCAGAATAGAGCGAGTATAATAAGACCTAAAACAATGAGTACCCTATAATAACATCCTGATTAATCGAGCAATCATCTATGTGTGACTCTACGTAAATACTTAGGAAGATCACATCATCTAAGCATCAGAAGAAAAGCCAACACAAAGTTAAAGGAGCAAATGGAAAAATAAAAAATGAAACGACGCCAAGGTACGAAATTAGATGATCTATACTGACAATAACATAATTTTTCAATTCCGTACTACTAGGAATAGGATCATATGGTTTTTAGACAAAGTCATTAACGGAACCCAACGAAAACTTCACCTATAACTACTGCATACATATGTCACCACACTACTACTACTACATTATCTACTACTATAAGCCTAAGATGTTAAGCCGATGGGGAGCATGAAATTTCAAGTTGAAGGAGAGGAAGATCTAGGAGTATTAGACCTGGATACTGATCTTGAACTTGCAACCACACTGGAGGACCTTGACCGATCTTTCGAATATTTGGCACTTCTCTTGGAGCTTCTTGAAGGACTCCTCCTTGGCCTGGGAGACACACTTCGAGAATCTCTCCTCCTTGAAACAGGAGTGGCACTCCGTGAGTAACTCCTCCTTGACCTTCTCCTTGGCCTAGGTGAGGCACTGTGAGAAACAGACCTGTATCGATGCCTTCCATAATAGCGATCATTGGGTGAGGCACTTCGAGAAACAGACCTGTAACGGTTCCTTCTGTAGTAGCGACCATCCGGCCAGTCATAGGGAGAGTATGATCTGTCACGGATGCTGACGGGAGACCTGCTATAAGGAGAGCGAGAGCGAGAATATGACCTGTGTCGATAATGATCATAACGCACATAAGACCTGTACCGGCTGTAGTATGGAGAGTAAGACCTCCTTCTCTGTGAGTAATATGGAGAATAGGATCGCCTCCGCCCATAGTCAGGAGAGTAAGAACGACTCCTACTTCGGTCTGAAGAATAGGGAGACCGACTGTAGCTTCTTCTGTAAGGAGAATAGCTAGGGGAACGACGAGGAGAGTAACTTGGAGAGCGGCGTCGCCCTGTAATTTAATGATAGGTATCAGGAAGATAGTCGAATAATTAAATAAATTTGAAGAGATAACAACTAAATGATAGGTATTAGGAAGATAATCGAAAAAATAAATAAATTTGAAGATATAACTATGAAAACATACCACGAACAGTTCTCAGCCCTAGATACTTCCCTGGTGTTGGGGTTCGACCACGTCGCCTTCTGGCCTGCAACAAAGACAACCAAAAAATGGCATGAGTATAGGGTATTGCCAGTCACGAATGCATAAACAGTAATATCATCAATGTGAAATAAAAAGTATAGCATGTTGGCCCAAAAAGTAGACAAACGGCAATTGTGAGAGGAGAATCATTTGAAGCACAAATTCACAATACATGAGATAATAGGATATAAACTCAAAAAGAGAGAGAGAAATGCAGGGCATACAACCCTAATGATCTGATACTTGGTGGTGTATTTGATTTGTTTGTTTAGTTGTGATTTGAGAGTTTGATGAAGAGCTGCTTCACACAGCTAACCTGCTGCCACAGAAACTTCACATGGAAAGCACAAAACTTTCAAAACTCAGAGGAACTAAAGAGCCAATCACCCATATAATTTCTATGCATTGGAGTTGAACAATTTCAAAGCAAATAAGAATCCAAGCCACAAAAAATAGAGCAGCATTGCTCAAATACTATACCTTCTCAACTGTAATAACACGCCCTTCAAGTACAGAGCGATTCAAATGCTTTACACATCGATCAGCCTCCTCAACAGTCTCCATCGTCACAAAACCAAACCCACGGGATTCCCTTGTCCAAGGATCAACCACCAGATGTACATCTATCACCTAAAAGGAATAACTTACAAGTAAGAAACAGTAGACAGACAGTATTTACATCTCCACGGAATGATAGGCTCTTCTTCAACATCGTTAAACTAACAGCAAGCATATAATGGATTGAAGAGCTTACTTTCCCCTCGGCAGCAAAATGCTTCTCCAGTTCCCTCTTGGTGATCCTAGGAGACAATCCTGTCACATACAGATTGTTTCCTGGATTTTCTGCATCCCTTGATACACTTCTAAATCAGACAACATGAATACATACATAATCAGACAACAAATATGAAAAGATTACCAGATGACAATTACTGTTAGAATCACACAATTCGTTATGGAATCAATATGGTGCAGCAGGTTAATGACCGTATTGCCAGAAATCACAAAAGTCTTTTTAACCATAATACGAGAATGAACCAATGTAATCCTCTAATCCCTAAATCGATTCCACGTCACCAATATGGATCAAATCACATTATTCAATAATCTACTGTTTATCCAAATAATTCTCGTCAATAAAAATGAAAGACAAATATTCGCATCCATAGATTTTTGGATGAAAAAACAACTGAACGAAGAAAAATTACAGTGACATCTTACTTGATTATCCCATTGCTTTTTACATTTTTATATACAGGGAGTTTACATTATTATAGACAGGGAATTTACAACCCTTCACTCTTTATATCATCCTCAAGCGTTGTGTTCCTCCATTATCACACTCATAAAACAAAGCCTTCACATAGTCAGTCACTCCACGGACACACCTACTATTGACTAAAATTCTTGTTTACAGAGGCGATGTGGTTAGGTGCTGTGTGGGGCCTCAGTTTAAAATATTAAACTGCTATATATTGAACACCTTACATTAAACATCACTCAAATGATTCTATAATATTATATTCAATGAACAAATCTTTCTAGAAAATTTAAAGGGGAACCCTACCTTGAACGGCTTCTGGACATGGACCTTGACAGAGACCTGGACACAGACCTACCATATCGCTTATACGGTAATGGAGAAGGCGAAGGAGAATACCTAAGAAAGGATGAATCAGAAAACCAATAAGCAAACACACAAGCCTCACGAAAAATAATAACTACACTAAAATTGAACCAGAATCTAACCTTGACCTCCGTGAGTAAGACATCTGCAACAATGAGTAACCAAAAAGACAAAAAAATTATAAATCAGTAGTCGCATTGGACAATGGTCAATTCACATAAATATCAGCATCCAAGCATTGACGAGGTATTTTGTACTTTTTCCAAACAATATTTTACCCCACAAACACAAAATTACCAATTTCCACAACCACGGCCACATTCATAAAAAACCATGCAAAACTAATAAATAGCAGCGTGTCCTCGCAACAAATCTTCCAATAAATTCGAAGAATTAAATTGTCAACTAAAATCTCATATTTATACTCAAATCATATTACTTTTAACTTTTATCAACCGAAAACATCACTGATCACACACATAATTCCACAACAACGTCTTAGCAAATCCCTCCGAAACTAAAAACAAACTATTAAAACCAAATGCAATAATTTCCAAAACTCTCCAGCCAATTTAAAAATAAATAAATAGATTCAAGCAACTTGACAAATTAACAACAACGAATTCTAAAGCCGTGAGAAGAACAAAATCAATTTTCGCAAAGGAAATTCACAAAAAGATAATAGAAAAATATTGAAGATGAAAATAATGAACTGTTCGCCATAAATTGAAAAAACGATGAAAATTGAGCTTTACCACGGCAACAGACGAACCTCAAGGACTTGCTTTATTGAAAGAAGGAGAACAACGAATATAAAATTTGTTGGTGACGACACAAAGACAGGTGCGTTTTGAAAACGATGAATGTGGGGGTGAAGATGTTTATATAGAACAAGAGACGTGAGGCTGTGGTTCTTTTGGATGCTTCTGGAGAATCGGACGCGAAAGCGGAATTAAACTCGCTTGAATTCTTCAAAGGCCTTGGGCCATTAAGAATATGTGCCTTTAACTTTTTGCACCCCATATTTTCGTCGTTCACTCTCAATATTATTTAAAATTCCATCTTTATTCTTCTAAATTTATACCATGTAAAAAACTATTAGTTTGTTTCAATGTCACAAAATTGTGAAAGAAATAGTGGTAACAAGAGTGTTTAAGCATTATTTTTGTGTAACCTAAGAAGAAAACATTTTTCAAATACATTTTTTTACAATGAAAATTCTATATTACACACTTCACAACAAGTACGATATGAAAGTTTTAAATTTTTTTATTTATTACAAAATATATCACCCTAATCTTAATTTATTGCAAGATATATATCACCCAAAGATTAAAAAAAAACAAAACAAATAGACACAATTAAATTGGTAATGCATACTAAATTTGTGAAGAGAATCTTAAAAAGACAAATTTTAGAAAAGTGAACTTTGAATATAATATTAAGTATTATCTTTCTTTTTTATCTTTGTCAAAAAATTATAAATTTGATTATTTTAAGTACTTTTTATCATTAATATTATGTCTTTACCAGTAAAAGTGTCATGGGCATCTACTCTTATAATAATAAAAGAATAGACATTAATTAATATATTATTGAAAAATTATCATTAAATTTATAGGCAATACTAATTTGTCAAACACAAGACTGTGCTCCCAAAACCACGTAAAAAATATCAAAGTCAAACAAATTAAACAACGTATAACAATAAATTGTAAACCAACAATAATAAATGAACATACCTTCAATGAACATAAACGGACTACGAAAAATGTAAAAAAACTTGATGAACAAAAAGACTCCATGAGCAAAATAGAAACTGTTAGAACATGATACTCAATTTCACGTCAATCCATACTAAAAATTCACAGGTTAAAATTCCTACTACCACAAAATACAATACATGCACAATATATTTCCTTCAAATTATAAAAAGTTTAAATATTTGATGGAAGCACAAAATTTCTGATAATAAATCAATGACTCTTCAAACTTGATGTTACGTTACTTTTGGATTTGGAGAAGAAGTTCCTTCCCATAAGTAATGAATTCCTCATTCAATAAAAAACTCTTCTTTCAAATAAAGAAAGTCCCGTAAAACAAATCTCAAAAACAATTCACAAAGTTAAAATGGACTTCAGTCGACAAATAAAATGAAACAAAAATATAAGAGTAAAGTATAATTTACTCACATTGGAATAACTCAGTGAGGAGATGGAATTCTGAAACTTATAACATTTTGAAAATATCATTTCACAAGCCACAAAGAGTGATTAAAAGATTAAAAAAACAATATTTTTTTCAAAGATAGCAATGATCATGCTTATTCGAATTGAAAAAATAAATTAATGACAAGTTATTCATTTCATGTAACCAAAAATCATGACTATATATTAAAGTTTACAATCCATTAAATCAATAGTCGTTCAAATACTACTTTCCTATAATTCTTTCATTTATTAAAGTACTTCCTTTCAAAACAAAATTCAAATCTTAATAATTAATTATTGATTTAACAATGCCAAATCCAACTTATATGTATGAAATTCTCCCCATTTAATGTGTTTTTATATTAAAATTTAATCAATCAACATCATCAAAAATATTTGTTACAAATAATTTAAAAAATAAATAAAAATAAAATTAATGGAAATAAAAATTAAATATTTTGGGACATATTATTTTCAATATATAAAAATAGTATTGTCGTTAATAATGACAATTCAGTGGTAGAGTAAATATTTATGTGGTGCTTATACTTTCAATCTTTCTCTATTATGTACTTTCCTACCCTATACTAGCACCAACTTTTACTATATTATTTACTTTTGAAAACATATTAAATAATATATTGTCTTTTCAAATTAATATCAGACCTATCCCAATATTTATATACTCTATATATATTTTTATATATATTTACATTCAAATTTAATAAATAAATTATTTAATCTAACTTGTACGAAAAAAAAAATAACTGCTAATTTACAACAATTGCTAATATATTTTGCAAATATTATCAATAAATAAAATACAAAAAATTGTAATTCTTATTAAAATAATATAATATTGAAGTTTTTTTCATAAACTCAATAAAGTTAAAAGACAACATTAAACTTTAAAAAAAAAAATCTATGATTATATTTTAACTCTTCAATTTGTCTCCTCCCGTCATTTCCGGTCTCGGCCTATACTTACGTATCATATTCTTTCACCACCTTTTCCTTTATTATGTAATTCTAAAATAGATTAAATATTATATTAATCTTTCAAATGAATACAAATTGTACCTCAATATCTATATACTCTATATGTACTTTACTATATATGTTTTTCTATATATTTTCATTCAAATTTAATAAATTATTTATTTAATCTAAAGTTATCATTCACAGGTTAATATTCTTTTTAAAGTATTAATAAATAAAATACAAAATATTTTACTTTTTATTAAAAAAAATATGATATTACACTTTTTATGTATGTGAAAAATTGAACGAGTGTAAGGGTAATTATATCATTCTATACACAAATATAGATATCACTGACAATTAAAAATCAACTATATCTAATTGATAAGACATAGATAGTAAATAAATACAAATCTTATTCAGAAAACTTTAAAGTAGCTTCAAGGATATAAGTAAAAAAAATTTAATAAGTTTGTATTTATGACAAAGATAGTGGACAAGTATAAAAAAACATAAAGAAAATTAATTAATTAATATTGAATAAATTATTTTATACAAACAAAATATGTTATATAATAAATGGTTTTAACTAAAATATTGCTTTCAAGGGAATTATCACAATAATTATTCCCTTCAACAAATCCATCGAGTATATATAATATTACAACTTCAAGAATTTTATTAATTTATTTTTTATACAAAAACAAATAATACATTGTTGTTGTTATACTTAAATATGATATCATTTTTTTTTTATAATATACCATATTTTCTTATACAAGTTCAAACGTTATTTCATCTAAATCCAACAATCAATGATTTTTAAATTCACAAAAGGTTGTATATATTATTTCATAACATATATTAATGTCCTACGATACTTTAATCCCTCATAAACAAACATAATTTAACATCATCATAAACATAAACCATACACGTATTCTGGAGCAAACATTGTTCCTACCAAAGTATTAGGAGGCAAATAAAAAACACCAAAATAAGAAATCACAAAAAAAAAAAAACATATATGGTTCCTTCCAAACAACTTCAACTGAAAACATTTTTTACACCTTGTTAACATTGATCAAATAGTCATATTCTTTGTCAACCTCAATTCTTATAACATCTGCAACAGATAACTTATTCTCTTTGCAAAAGGTTTTCTACCCACAAGTTAGACACGTATATACAAAATGTCAATTGCAACAGATTACGATTAAAATGAACATTCAACTAACAATGAACTCTATCACTACCAACAGTAAGAAAAACTACATCAAAATTAAACAAATTATGAATACACGAAACACAAATGAACAAAATCCAAAACCAATTAAACCAAAATAAACATGGGCTTACCTCATTAGGTTCAAGGAAGGAGATAGAACTCTAGAAGAAATTCTTAAAACGAGAACCCTTACTGCCATATATCTTCTTCCTCACAAAACTCAGAAAACAACTCCAACACAAAGCTACCTAACAATAAAACAAGTTATGAAATGAAGTATGTAATCAAATAGGCCTTTTGTTTTTTACCTATTATTAATGGGTTTGGATTTTTCCACCAAAAATGACTTTTATTCATAAATAACATATGTTATGATTCCTTTCATTGGATATGTATTATTTTTTAAATTCAGTTTTCTATTCAAAAATGTGTAATAATTAACTTTATTTACATATGTGAAAAAGAAATTATTGTTAAATATTTTATAGATTCAAACTTAAGTTCAATACATCAAATAAAAATAAATAAATTTAATTTTAGAATTTTTATTCTAATTTTTACGAATACTTTAATATTAAAAATATTATTGAATAATTATTTTACGAAGAAAATATATATATTTCAGTCAACATATTTATTGTTTAACTTCATTTTTTATCTGTTTATTACTAATTATTAATAAACTTTTCTTCTTCAAGTCTTTATTTATTAATTAAAATTATATGCTTATAAATTAAAAAAAATGAAAAAATAATTACCATTTGAAAAAAAAATTATATTTATTTTTACTGCAACTTAATAACAATATAAATAATAAAAAAACCTACCCGTGCGGATCTACATCATGTCTCATACTATTTTATTACTTAAAATGTTTAAAAGTGTGACTTAAGTTTGGATCGAAACATATTCGAAAAATACTTAAAAACGTTTAAAAATAGTAGCATAAGTTAAAATTGCAATATATTCAAGAATTATCTACTCAAATGGAAATATATCCAAGGACTAATTAAAAAGGTTTAAAAGCGTCACAACAACTCAAATTAAAATGAATTTAAAACTACCTAAAAGTGTTTGAAAACACCACAATAATGCAGATTGAAATACATCTAATAAATGCTTAAAAACGTCTAAAAAAGCTCACATGAAAAATAATGTGAGAACTATTTAAATGTGTTTATGCTTAGTGCATAATTACTAAGCTCGGATAACAGCACATGTAACATCTTTAAAATTATACCAAATAGTATTTTGCGTATATTAACACTTAAAATTTTATAATACATTACTTTTCATATATATTATATCTGGTCTAATAAATTATGAATATATAAATATAAAGATTGTAAACATTTAGAGAATTAAAATTAATTAAATATTTACAATTAAAAGAATTATAATAAAAATATTATTATAAAATAATATATTTCAAATAATAAAATAAATTATACTATTTATAATTATGTATAAACTACGATAAAATGATTTTTTTAGTTTTATATATAATTATAGTGAAGTGAAAGGGGAAAATCCACGTAATAATCCAAAATACTCTAATAATAAATAAATAAGTTTGCACATAATTTTAGTAAAATTTAGTTAAGACGACAGTAGTAGTAGTAATCATTACTTTGGATTTTATAAATAAGATAAGGGGTGAAGGTATGGGTGGGGAAAAAAAAAAAAAGAAAGAATTAACAAGTGTGAATTCTTTCATTATAAGAAAGTACATAGTGAGGATACATAGTAGCAATGAAGAAAAAAAATATTTATTATTTTATTTTATTTTATATGTTTATACTT
>Ga0214542_1003936_pt1 | contig 29785 bp, 26 predicted proteins | sample CNSS1metaG_FD_160096 | JGI IMG/M metagenome (GOLD analysis project Ga0214542, IMG submission 160096) | Root nodule microbial communities from cowpea collected in UCLA plant growth center, Los Angeles, California, USA - CNSS1 | ecosystem: Host-associated > Plants > Roots > Nodule | place: USA...
AATCAGGATACGAATACACTAGATTAATGAGGTGGGTATTTAGGTTTGAGCACAAAGGTTACCTGTGAAATCTGAAACCCACATAATATCCTGTTCCTAAAAGTTAGAGACGGTTTAAATTTTGGGTAAACAATTTTATTTGCTGCTATTTGGGAACTTTTTGTTTTTAATTTGATGTAACAAATATAGTTTTAATAAAAAAATGGGTAAACTAGGTGAAAATAAAAACTTTAAAGATTGTTTTGACAATGAACATCATGTATAGGTGATTATAGTGTGATAAGATAAATATTTATTATAAAGCTTTCATTTTATAAAAGAAATTTTAGAACATATTTATCGATTATCATTTCATGTAATTAGTTAAGTATGTTAATTATCTCTAATAATAACTAATTATCTAATTGTTGTTTTCAAACATACATTTACATTTAATCAATTATCCAAGTAATGAATTATCTGACAAATAATTAATTACCTATTCATGTAGTTTCTAAAACAAATAAAATAAAATAATCGATTATTCTTTTATATAATTAATGAAATCTTCTCAATTTTGTTTCCTTTAAATTATTTGTGAACGAAATAATGATAATTACTTTTTACATTCTTAAAATAATACTCCAAAAAATAAAGTAAAAAATACTCATTATATCAAGACACTTTATATTATTCCAAACATTTGTAAACTTTGTTTTATTTTTTAAGCTGTATTATAGGTATATCTTCAAGTTCAAGGGACATTCAAAATAAGGGAAAAATATGTTTTTGTCGCTTGTAGTGTGAATTAGAATTAGTCCATCTTCGAAATTTTAGATTAATTTAATCTTTCATCTTAAAAAAATGGTCGATTTAGTCCTTTTAACCAAATTTTATAAGTTTATTCGTCATTTCAAACTTGCGTTGCTCAGCTAATATTGAAGCGGAAATATGTCAAATAGTGTAAACAAGTCACATGCTATCATGAAAATTTTTTTGAAACGTCAAATTAACTTAACAAAATTTGGTTAAAGAAATTAAATTCACGTATTTCTAAAGTTATGGTCTAAATTGGAACAAAATTTCAAAAATTAAAGATTAAAAACATATTTAATAATTTAGTATTAAAATTAATACTTATAGTTTGCACATACCGATAGTTTATTAGATGACATCAATGCTTAGCTTTATGATCAAAATGACAAAGAGATGAATACACGTAATAACAAGAAGCATTTAGGTGAAGAAAAGAAAATGAAATGAGAATGGTAAAGCCCATTCGTTATATGGTTTGAAGATCCAAATCTCAATCATAATACAATATACATTTCTCAATCTAATTATTTATTTAGTTTGTTATTCTAGCACAGACCTTTTTTATTGCATCATTGCAATGTTTTGTTATTCTATGGACAATGATATTTTAACAACTAAATTATGACAACTTTCTCTTACAACCAGAGGTGGTATCTTCTAAGTGGTTTTGGAATATAGAAAAATAAGAAAATGGGAAAATGGAAAACCACTTAGAAGATGTCACCTCACATTGTAAGAAAAAGTTGTTAAAATTTAGTTATTAAAAAATTATTTTCCTTATTCTATTCATGCTTTCATGTATTACTATTGATGATATATTGAGCCATCTTTTACATATACATAATGAATAAAGTGGCAAGTGAATTGTCAATTTACGTGTTTGTATTTTGGAGATTTTGTCAAGGCGATTTAGTATGCTTATATCAATTGGGTCTTGTTATGATAAATAATACTTATTTTAGAACCTTTTGAGAGAATATGAACTTATTTATCCAAAATCAATTTATCCTAATAGGTCTCCATTAAGATTGACTAAGATTATGTAATTCTCACCCAATTGTCTTATCACTCCATTCTCCATTCTACTTTTTCCATTTCATCCTTTTTACATAACTATAAATTCTTCAATGCATGCAATAGCATTGAAGGATAATCAATAATAACATTTACACAGTCCATTACTAGCTTCTTATTCTCCTTTTCCATTTTTGTTCTTATCCCATTACACTAGTGCCTTCATTGAGTCATGATAAAAAACATACCTCAACGAGCTCTCGTATGACATTATCCGCTTGCTAGAAATTGATGGAAACAAAAGAGAAATAGTATTTTACTCAGTTTGAGACAATGGAATCAACCATTGATTAACTATCAACATCCCAAGCATGTGGAATCATTCTCATCTAACACGAATATTCATTCTCCTTTCTAGGTGAGGAAAGTAAAATTGGATTTTCTAAGTGGATTTTGTAATATTTAATGGTACAAATGTGTTGTGACGAATTTTTAAGGCTAAGAATTTTTTTTTTTTGGATAATAATTATCATACACATATGAGCAAATATTGACAATACTTGCCAATCACATAGCGAAAGAAGTCATCCCTTGGTTTCAAGTGATATTTAGGGATATATTTTTAATATGGGTGGCTTTCACTTGGAAACTAGAGCTTTAATTTAGCCCCTCTCCATATAAATATCCATGATCTAACTTTTTCAAGCTTACTCAAATATGTTATGTGCATGATGTTCAACTCTATTATATTATTTTCTAGGGAAACTTAAAACAAACATTCATTATGATGTTATTGCTCAATAACCTCCTTGGTTCGCTTTGTGTCTTTTGCTTTTTGTCTTTATCCAAACTATATGAGTAGAAATACATGGCTAAGCCCCAGACTCACACTAACTCTCACTAATCCAAAACACAAACCCCAAACTCTACCTTATACTTTACTCTAAAAATTAAAATCTTTTAACTTATCACTATTGCTTTTGAATCCTACAAATCCCAACACAACCTTAAACAAGAGAACTCAAAACATAACGTCCCCTACTAAAATGCAACTGTGTAGAGAGAAAGGATTATATTTTATTTGTGATGAAAAGTTTTATCTAGTAAATAGATGTCCTAATAAGCATTATTTGCTTCTAAAGATGGAAGAAGATTACATGGATAATCGTACATTTGACCCTATTATTGAAAATATGGAAACATTCACACTACAAGAACATCCTTTGTCCGATAATGCATTAAAAGGTTCATCTGGATTGGTATTAACAAGATTCTAAAGCACTATCAATGGCATGAAAATTTAGTTGTTGTTGAACGGTGTGAGTTTTGATAATTGTTTATAGCCTTAGCTTTCAGTGGAACCAATTCCTATTCAAGTGCTTATAGGAAATGGTAAGGTTGTAGTAGCTGCAGGATTGGTCAAAGAATTAAAATAAAGATTCAAGATCATACCTTGAATGTACTTGTCTACTTGCTTCTAGTTCCAAGTGTTGACTTGGTTTTGGGCTTGCTTGGTTAGCAACAATACTACAACACATTGCAAATTATAACATTGTAGACTTTAAAGTTTTTGCTTGATAATCTCTTTATTATCTTACATCGGGAGAAAAGTAAACTACTAGTCCAAGCCTAGTTTCATTAGTTGCTTAAAATGCATTACACTCGCTCTATATCTCCTTCGGATCACTGGCTAGACTTGCTTACCACTATGGAACCAGAACTAGTCTTGTTGTTAAATACTTTTAAGGAAGTGTTTGTTCCCTTAGGTTTGCCTCATAATAGATGTTAAAATCATGTCATTCCTTTTTAAAATCATGTGTAAGTATTGTAAAAAGTCTAAATGGTCATCTACTATTTTTCTATCTCAAAATAATTGGGTGTTAGGATTTAAAGCCAATGGACTTCTAAAGGAGGATTTTGGGCATTATTTATCAGGACATCATTTCATAGTTAAAATATATCAAAAAAGTTTGCAAAGTCTCATGGATTAGGCAATACAAATCTCATAGCAATAGAACAAGTTGCATAAGGCCTTGGGTTATGATTTGATCATTAAATATAAGTCTAGTATAAAGATTAAAGTTATTAATTCCCTCTCAAGATTTTTGTATAAGTCGTTATCTAAACCTCAAATATAGATGATACCCTTACTCAAAGAAGTATTACCTTTTTAATTTTATTACACTAACATGAACATTACTATCAAATATTATGTTCAAAATTTTTTAATATGTTAACAAGTGAAGTTTCTCAATACTCTACCTTTAAGTTTGCTTCAACCCTTACCTATATTGAATCAAATTTAGGAAGACCATGCAACTTTCAAATCAACTTTCCGTTATCTCAACCTTGGATTCAAGATCGCTTTTAATGGGGGAGGAAATGTAATGAACATAAAGGAATGAAAGGTGGTCGAGGAATTTGGAAATATAGATAGTAGGGACCACATGTTAAACAATTTGTGTGACACAACAATCAACTACAACTCCATACCTAAAAGAACCAATTCACAATTGAATGATTATGAATGGAATGGAAATAAGATTATATAATCTTTTCTTATAGATAGAAGAAAGACATTAGAGTTTATCAATTGAACCCCTCCACTTAAGGTTCTTCTCTTGGCTTTCTTTTACACAACTCTATGTAAATTCTTTTATACATGTCAATAGAATAGGAGGATAATCAATAATATGATTACATAGTTTATTACTATGTAATATTCTGGTCCCTTTTTATGTTTTTATTTGAAGAATTCTTATCTCATTGCACCGTGACAAATTTTTAAGTTAGACAAAACAAGTAATAACCACATCATGGGGGATGTCTCACTCTTTTCTTTTTAGCTAATTCATATATTGTTTCTTCCCAAAAATTAGAGTAGAAGTTCAAATGCATTAATCAATCTCATTTCCCCAATTAACTGATATAGCAAAACTATAGGAAGAAAAAAAATTGACAATTGATGTCACTCTATTGACATGTGCTCTCTATCTTTAACTATCTTTTCATCTTTGGGTAAAGACCTTTCTAAGCCATGATTGTGAATCATTATAAAAAAAAAGCTTATCTAATTATTGTGATGATAAGTTTAGGCTTATAAATATATAAAAGACTTATTTCTTCCTCTTTCTTATTGTGTTCGATTTTGAAGATTTTATATAAACCATTTATTCTGATCTTACCTAAATCTTTTAGATAAATCCAATTATACCTATAAAGGCACAAATTGGCCCAAATAGCTTCAAAGAAACTAATCTCAAGAAGCCTTGACTTTAATGGGCCAATTGGGCTAACATCCAATCACCATATTTGTTGATAGTGCGAGTATTCATAGTTGGTCATTTCCTTTTGCACCCTATAATTTTCTTCTACACCCTATTAATATTAAAATATTCATTTTGTCCTTCAATTTAAAGTTTGTTTTGAATTTTGCAATTTGAAAACCATTCGAAATATGCAATTTGAAACTAAAAAAAATGTCTACTTAATTACACAATCAAATAGTAATTCAAAAATCAATATTGTATTCCAAATCACAACCTAAAGGCTCATCATTTTATGTAAAAAATGACTTCTAGATCATGTAATTTGGAATCAAAAGTGATTTCTTGAATGAACAAATTTGGAAGCTTTTTTTTTTTTTTTTTGCATAAAAATAAAGAGTTTTTGGATTATGTGATTCTAAATATGACATTGACTTTCATATTACATAATCTCAAAGTTATTTTTTTGAAATTTGATTATGGGTTGTAAAATTTGAAAGTATTTTTTTCAGAAAAAAAAATACTTTCTAGATTCTACAATCTAGACACAATTTTTAGGAAGAAAATACTTTTTGAATTCTACAATTTTGAAGTATTTTGTCTTGTTGCAATTTCTTGTAACCAAATTGAGTAACTGGATGATGTTTTTCTCAATGATATGAGGAATGTTTGAATTCATCTACTATAAAATATTTTCATCTCAAAATATAGAGTAGCAAGCAAAAAGATTAATGAGAAATATACTATTAAGATGAATTACAATAATAGTAGACAAACCAATGGCAATGAATGTTGGAATGCTAAGAATGATTCTTTTGTGACCCAAATTTTGAGGCAATGCTACTGGGATAGTGTTCATATAAATGTTGGGATTTACAAAAATAGGTTTTGGAATGATAACAAGGCATGATATGTTCATTTCCTCCTTTACATACTCATATGAGGCGCAGGTGTGAGATATTAAGGTGCAAAAAGAAGAATCCTTCATAGTTTTGTCTAGGATGCAATTATCAAGTTTTTAGGCCTTCCTACATAGCCCACAAATACCTTACATGTTACGATAGGATTTGGATCTGTTGCGCTTGAACCCTCCAACATTCAATTTATGGTTCATTGTCCTTTTAATGTAAATAAAAATCATTTTGAGCTTCAATGGTCTTATGAAAATTATCAACCTTTGAAGTTCATTCAAGGATTTTGCACCAAAAGAATACCCCTACTAGAATTTAGTGCTCAAAAATATCTCACTACCATTTGTTTTGGAAAAAAATGCATCTAGACTGGTCATAGGAGTTATGTTAAAGTAATAAGACCATCATATATCTTATTTCAATAAGATATCTTTTTTTTGTCTCCTTCAAGCTTCTACATACATTTGAAACTCTACACTAGCAATTATGTAGTTAACAAATGTTGACTGAACCTCTTAAATCACAATTTCATGATCCTTGTAGATAACAAAAGTTTGAAAGATTTGATTCCTTAAACTATCTAAACCTAAAAAAAAGGTTATTTGTCCAAGTTGTTAGGTTAAAATTACATGATTCAATATACAACTATAAGACATAATGTTGTGTCAAATACGTTTCCTTACAACCTTTTTGAAGAAAATAGGCTTTGTATGATTTTATTTGTACCAAATTTCTTCTTCTTGGATGATCTTCACAAACCCATGTGGATAAATGATGACTTCCATCATTTTCTTCACATGATTAAATCTAGCCCTAAGAACCATGTTGATTAAAGTATTCAAAATGGTTTGATTCTTTTCAAGCTTTTAAACTAATTAAAGAATCGCCAATCATGAAAAAGTAGCCTATGTGGACCATTTAACATCTAAGTATTCAACAAAGTAAGAGTTAGAGGGCCTTTCCTAATTTACATTATGAATTATCCTTGAAGAGAATTCCATGACCCTCATTTCCCATTAAGGTATCTCAGGATCCATATTACAATCTAGCAATGCTCATTCCCAGGTTCACTCAGATACCTACTCACCAAACTAACAACTTGGGCAACATATGATCTATTGTAAGCAATCACATACATTAAACTTCCCATTAGATTATCAAAAGGAGTGTAAGACATGTATTCCTTCTCTTCATCAATCTAAGTAGTATTAAACTTTGAAAGATGTATAGAGTTTGTCAAAGGTGTATGAATTTTGAACATTCCATCCCAAAACTTCTCAGAACCTTTTGGATGTAATTTATCTTAGAAAAAAAAAGAGCTTCTTTTGGACTCAATACCTCTTGATATTCATCCTCAAAATCACTTGTTGTGTCAATATCTTTCATCTTGAATTCACTATGTAGTAATGACTTCAACCATCTAGCTCTAGCCACAATTTAAGATGTGATCAACATAACATATACTTACAACAAAGGTAGACAAACTCACCAATTTTCATCTTCTTATGATATACACATAGGTCATAAGAACTTCTATTTTACCTTTAAGAGACAATGACCAAATCAAACCTCTTAAACCATTGTCTATGATATTGTTTTAATTCATACAATCACCTTCCACTACAACAAATCTTAAAATTAGCGATGAAAGATTACCAACAGATTAATATTCTTTGGTAAGTTATCATTTCTAAAGAAATTACCAAGAGATTTCCATGCTAAATTTGTTGATAAAATTTTTTGTCGATAATATCCGTCGATAATGGTTTTGTTTTCGATAGCTTTAATCCATCAATAAATGAGCGCATGCTTTTAAACTAAAATTTCATCTTATGATAGCTTGTCTCCATTGTGAACTGAAAGAGATTTGGTGGGGTACGACCTCTATCGTCATTTCCACGTCATCTGAGTGAATGGGCCAACATTAGTGGCTCAAGAGTAGCATTTTTGTAATTTTGAGTGGCAGAATGGCATTTGTGTAAATATTGTTGCAAGGGGTGATGGAACTATGAGAATTAGGTCTCTTTTCCATGCACCAACCGCACACTTCTTCTTCTCCATTCCCTCCAGCCTCCATTTTCGTTCTCCATGCTTTGGTGGGAGTCCATGGAGGTGTTCCACTCGTTTTTGATGTTTTTGAACTAGTTTTTGCCATTTTTATGCACATTTAACAGAACCCATTATGGGATTTACATTTTGAATGCATTTGGTAGATTGGGCAGTGCATTTTTGTGGATTTTATTGACTTGGAACAACACCCACTGATGGGGTTTCCAGTTTTTATATGATAAAAACGATTTTCGTTGATTTAAAGCTTTCAAAATTTGTTTTGTTCTTGAGTTTTCATTGCAAAATTCGTAAGTTAGGGTTTATGATGTTTTGTTTTATTGAATTTAGATTTGAAGTGTTTAATTGCCCCATTTCTATGTCTAGTTAAATTCGTGTATTGACTCCTTGAAGGGGATGCATTTGAACTTTGAGGTTCTGTTTTGAATTCGTGTTTTGTCGCTCTTCATCTTGAATTTGTGGTGAATGGTTACTTTTAATCTGTTAATGCTTAATTTCAGATTGGGTTGGTTGTTCATGTTGATTTCATTCATGCTTAATAAAATGGATTAAGTGTCACAGATGAATGAATGTACGCATTGCTTAATTGCATATTGAAATACCTTTCTAACCCTCACTTAGTGGTTTGGACGAGCAGATTAGGTGAGACAAAAACCTTAATTACAGTACCTGTGAAGAGTAAAATTGCATTCAAATTCAAGGAGTCAATACTGATTTTAATTCGTTCTATTAATAATTGCAAACTGTTCATAATTGTACAATCTAAATCTACCAACCCCCCAGTTGTTATTGTGTTGTGTTTCAATCTGTAAATTGAAGCTTTGAACAAGAACATTGGTCGTTGGGAGAAGACTTGGTTCAACTGTCACATACTGCATTTTAAGTGTTTTAATTTGGTAGGGTACGGCCTCTATCGTCATTTCCACGTCATTTGAGTGAATGGGCTAACATTAGTGGCCAAGGAGTAGCATTTTTGTAATTTTGAGTGGCAAAATGGCATTTGTGTAAATACTGTTGTAAGGGGGGATGGAACCATGAGAAGTAGGTCTCTTTTCCATGCACCAACCGCACACTTCTTCTTCTCAATTCCCTCCAGCCTCCATTTTCGTTCTCCATGCTTTGGTGGGAGTCCATGGAGGTGTTCCACTCGTTTTTGATGTTTTTGAACTAGTTTTTGCCATTTTTATGCACATTTAACAGAACCCATTGTCGGATTTATGTTTTGAATGCATTTGGTAGTTTGGGCAGCTCATTTTATTAATTTAAAGCTTTCAAAATCTGTTTTGTCTTGAGTTTTCGTTGCAAAATTCGTAAGTTAGTGTTTATGATGTTTTGTTTTATTGAATTCAGATTGGAAGTGCATTTGAACTTTGAGGTTTTGTTTTGAATTCGTGTTTCGTCTCTCTTCATCTTCAATTTGTGGAGGATCGTTACTTTTAAGTTGTTAATGCTTAATTTCAGATTGGGTCGGCTGTTCAAGTTGATTTCGTTCATGCTTAATGAATTGGATTAACTGTCACAGATGAATGGTTGTATGCATTGCTTAATTGCATATTGAAACACGTTTTTCACCCTAACTTAGTGGCTCGGGACGAGTGGATTAGGTAAGACCAAAACCTTAATTACGTGACATGTGATGAGTAAAATTGCATTCAAATGCAAGAATTCCATATTGATTTTAATTCATTCTATTAATAATTGCAATCTGATAGTACTTGTACAATCTAAATCTGTCAAACCCCTCCCCCCTTTTTGTTATTCTATTGTGTTTGAATATGGAAATTAAAGCTTTGAACAAGAATATTGGTCGTTGGGAGACGACTTGGTTCAACTGTCACATACTGCATTTTAAGTGTTTTAATTTGGTAGGGTACGACATCTATCATCATTTCCACGTCATCTGAGTGAATGGGCCAAGATTAGAGGCCCAAAGTTGCATTTTTGTAATTTTGAGTGGCAGAATGACATTTTCGTAAATACTATTGCAAGGGGTGATGGAACCATGAGAATTAGGTCTCTTTTCCACGCACCAACCACACACTTCTTCTTCTCCTTTCCCTCCAGCCTCCATTTTCGTTCTCCATGCTTTGGTGGGATTCCATGGATGTGTTCTACTCGTTTTTGATGTTTTTGCACTAGTTTTTGCAATTTCTATGCATATTTAACAGAACCCATTTTGGGATTTACGTTTTGAATTCATTTGGTAGATTGGGCAACCAATTTTGTGGATTTTATTGACTTGAAATAACACCCATTAATGGGGTTTTCGGTTTTTATATGATAATAGCGATTTTTGTTGATTTAAAGCTTTCAAAATTTTTTTTGTTCTTGAATTTTCGTTGCAAAATTCCTAAGTTAGGGTTTATGATGTTTTGTTTTATTGAATTCAGATTTGAAGTATTTAATTCCCCCATTTCCATGTCTGGCTAAATTCATGTATTGACTCCTTGAATGAAATGCAACTGAACTTTGAGGTCCTGTTTTGAATTCGTGTTTCATCTCTCTTCATCTAGATTTTGAGGTGGATGGTTAGTTTTAATCTGTTAATGCTTAATTTCAGATTGGGTTGGCTGTTCATGTTGACTTCGTTCATGCTTAATGAATTGGATTAACTGTCACAGATGAATGGATGTATGCATTGCTTAATTGCATATTGAAACATGTTTTTCACCCTAACTTAGTGGGTCTGGACGAGTGGATTAGGTAAGACCAAAACCTTAATTATGTGACCTGTGATAAGTAAAATTGCTTTCAAACGCAAGAATTCCATACTGATTTTAATTCGTTCTATTAATAATTGCAAACTGATCATAATTGTACAATTAAAATCTGCCAAACCCCTCCTCTATGTTATTGTGTTGTGTTTGAATATGGAAATTGAACCTTTGAACAACAACATTGGTCGTTGGGAGACGACTTGGTTCGACTGTCACATACTACATTTCAAGTGTTTTAATTTGGTGGCGTACGACCTCTATCGTCATTTCCACGTCATCTGAGTGAATGGGTCAACATTAGAGGCCCAGGAGTGGCATTTTTGTAATTTTGAATTGCAGAATGACACTTTTGTAAATATTGTGGCACGGTGTAATGGGACCACGATAATTAGGTCTCTTTTCCATGCATCAGCCGTATACTTCTTCTTCTCCGTTCTCTCCAACCTCCATTTTTGTTCTCGATGCTTTAGTGGGTGTTCATCGAGGTGTTCCACTCGTTTTTTATGTTTTTGCACTAGTTTTTGCCATTTTTGTGCACATTTAACAGAACCCATTGTGGGATTTACATTTTGAATGCATTTGGTAGATTGGGTAGCTCATTTTGTGGATTTTGTTGACTTGAAACAACACCCATTAATGGGGTTTTCGTCTTTTATATGATAACAACGATTTTGGTTCATTTAAAGCTTTGAAAATCAGTTTTGTTCTTGAGTTTTCGGTGAATAATTCGTAAGCTAGGGTTTTATTGTTCTATTTTATTGAAATCAGATTTGAAGTGTTTAATTGCCCCATTTCCATGTCTAGCTAAATTCGTGTATTGACTCCTTGAAAGAGATGCAATTGAACTTTGAGGTTCTATTTTGAAATCGTGTTTTGTCTCTTTTCATCTTGAATTTGTGGTGGATGGTTACTTTTAATTTGTTAATGCTTAATTTCAAATTCAGTTGGTTGTTCTTGTTGAATTCGTTCATGCTTAATGAATTGGAATAACTGTCAGAGATGAATGGATGTATGCATTTCTTAATTACATATCGAAAAATGTTTTCAACCCTCACTTAGTGGGTCTGGACGGGTGGATTAGGTGAGACAAAAACCTTAATTACATGACCTGTGATGAGTAAAATTGCATTAAAATTGTAGGAGTCAATACTGATTTTAATTCATTCTATTAATAATTGCAATCTGTACATAATTGTACAATCTAAATCTGCCAACCCCCCTATGTTATTGTGTTGTGTTTGAATATGGAAATTGAACCTTTGAACAAGAACATTGGTCGTTGGGAGACGACTTGGTTCAACTGTCACATACTGCATTTTAAGTGTTTTAATTTGGTGGCGTACGACCTCTATCGTCATTTCCACGTCATCTGAGTGAATGGGCCAACATTAGAGGCCCAAAACTGGCATTTTTATAATTTTGAGTGGCAGAATGACATTTTTGTAAATATTGTGGCAAGGGGTGATGGGACCACTAGAGTTAGGTCTCTTTTCCATACACCAGCCGCACATTTCTTCTTCTTCGTTCTCTCCAACCTCCATTTTCGTTCTCGATGCTTTGGTGGGTGTTCATGGAGGCATTGTACTCATTTTTTATGTTTTTGCACTAGTTTTTGCCATTTTTGTGCACATTTAACAGAACCCATTTTGGGATTTACGTTTTGAATGCATTTGGTAGATTGGGCAGCTCATTTTGTGGATTTTGTTAACTTGGAACAACACCCATTCTTGGGGTTTTCGGTCTTTATATGATAACATCGATTTTGGTTCATTTAATGCTTTGAAAATCTATTTTGTTCTTGAGTTTTCGGTGAAGAATTCGTAAGTTAGGGTTTATGATGTTCTATTTTATTGAATTTATATTTGAAGTGTTTAATTGCCCCATTTCCATGTCTAGCTAAATTCGTGTATTGACTTTTTGAAGGAGATGCAGTTGAACATTGAGGTTCTGTTTTGAATTCGTGTTTTGTCTCCATCTTGAATTTGTGGTGGATGGTTACTTTTAATCTGTTAATCCTTAATTTTAGATTGGGTTGGCTGTTCATGTTGATTTTGTTCATGCTTAATGAATTGGATTAATTGTCAGAGATGAATGGATGTATGCATTATTAAATTGAATATCGAAAAACGTTTTTAACCCTCACTTAGTGGGTCTGAACGAGTGGATTAGGTGAGACAAATACCTTAATTTCATGACCTGTGATGAGTAAAATTGCATTAAAATTGTAGGAGTCAATACTGATTTTAATTCATTCTATTAATAATTGCAATCTGTTCATAATGTAAAATCTAAATCTGCCAACCCCCCTATGTTATTGTGTTGTGTTTGAATCTGGAAATTGAACCTTTGAACAAAAACATTGGTCGTTGGGAGACAACTTGGTTCAACTGTCACATAATGCATTTTAAGTGTTTTATTTTGGTGCGTACGGCCTCTATCGTCATTTCCTCGTCATCTTAGCTAATGGGCCAACATTAGAGGCCCAAGACTGGCATTTTTATAATTTTGAGTGGCAGAATGGCATTTTTGTAAATATTGTGGCATGGGGTGATGGGACCATGAGAATTAGGTCTCTTTTCCATACACCAGCCGCACACTTCTTCTTCTCCTTCCTCTCCAACCTCTATTTTCATTCTCGATGCTTTGGTGGGTGTTCAGGGAGGTGTTCCACTCGTTTTTTATGTTTTTGCACTAGTTTTTGCCATTTTTGTGCACATTTAACAGAACCCAATGTGGGATTTACGTTTTGAATGCATTTGGTAGATTGGGCAGCTCATTTTGTGGATTTTGTTGACTTGGAACAACACCCATTAATAGGGTTTTCGGTTTTTATATGATAACAACGATTTTGGTTCATTTAAAGCTTTCAAAATCTATTTTGTTATTGATTTTTCGGTGAAGAATTCATAAGTTAGGGTTTATGATGTTCTATTTTATTGAATTCAGATTTGAAGTGTTTAATTACCCCATTTCCATGTCTAGCTAAATTCGTGTATTGACTCCTTGAAGGAGATGCAATTGAACTTTGAGGTTCTGTTTTGAATTCGAGTTTTGTCTCTCTTCATCTTGAATTTGTGGTGGATGGTTACTTTAAATCTGTTAATGCTTAATTTCATATTGGGTTGGCTGTTCATGTTGATTTCGTTCATGCTTAATGACTTGGATTAACTGTAACAGATGAATGGATGTATGCATTTCTTAATTACATATCGAAAAATGTTTTCAACCCTCACTTAGTGGGTCTGGACGGGTGGATTAGGTGAGACAAAAACCTTAATTACATGACCTGTGATGAGTAAAATTGCATTAAAATTGTAGGAGTCAATACTGATTTTAATTCATTCTATTAATAATTGCAATCTGTACATAAGTGTACAATCTAAATCTACCAACCCCCCTATGTTATTGTGTTATGTTTGAATATGGAAATTGAACCTTTGAACAAGAACATTGGTCGTTGGGAGACGACTTGGTTCAACTGTCACATACTGCATTTTAAGTTTTTTAATTTGGTGGCGTACGACCTCTATCATCATTTCCACGTCATTTGAGTGAATGAACCAACATTAGAGGCCCAAGACTGGCATTTTTGTAATTTTGAGTGGCAGAATGACATTTTTGTAAATATTGTGGCACGGGGTGATGGGACCATGAGAATTAGGTCTCTTTTCCATACACCAGCCGCACACTTCTTTTTCTCCTTCCTCTCCAACCTCTATTTTCATTCTCGATGCTTTGGTGGGTGTTCAGGGAGGTGTTCCACTCGTTTTTGATGTTTTTGCACTAGTTTTTGCCATTTTTGTGCACATTTAATAGAACCCATTGTGGGATTTACGTTTTGAATGCATTTGGTAGATTGGGCAGCTTATTTTGTGGATTTTGTTAACTTGGAACAACACCCATTATTGGGGTTTTCGGTCTTTATATGATAACATCGACTTTGGTTCATTTAAACCTTTGAAAATCTGTTTGTTCTTGAGTTTTCGGTAAAGAATTCGTAAGTTAGGGTTTATGATGTTCTATTTTATTGAACTCAGATTTGAAGTGTTTAATATCCCCATTTCCATGTCTAGTTAAATTCGTGTATTGACTCCTTGAAGGAGATGCAATTGAGGTTCTGTTTTGAATTCGTGTTTTGTCTCTCTTCATCTTGAATTTGTGGTGGATGGTTACTTTTAATCTGTTAATGCTTAATTTCAGATTGGGTTGGCTTTTCACGTTGATTTCGTTCATGCTTAATGAATTGGATTAACTGTCACAGATGAATGGATGTATGCATTGCTTTATTGCATATTGAAACACGTTTTTAACCTTCAGTTAGTGGGTCTGAACGAGTGGATTAGGTGAGACAAAAACCTTAATTATGTGACCTGTGATGAGTAAAATTGCATTCAAATTGAAGGATTCAATACTGATTTTAATTCGTTCTATTAATAATTGCAAGCTGTTCATAATTGTATGATTTAAATCTGTCAAACCCTTCCCACTCTCTGTTATTGTATTGTGTTTGAATATGGAAATTGAAGCTTTGGACAAGAACATTGGTCGTTGGGAGACGACTTGGTTCAATTGTCACATATTGCATTTTAAGTGTTTTCATTTGGTGGGGTACGATGTCTATCATCATTTCCACGTCATCTGAGTGAATGGGCCAACATTAGAGGCCCAGGAGTGACATTTTTGTAATTCTTAGTGGCAAAATGGCATTTTTGTAAATACTATGGCAATGGGTGACGGGACCACTATAATTAGGTCTCTTTTCCATGCACCAGGCGCACACTTCTTCTTCTTCATTCTCTCGAACCTCCATTATCATTCTCCAAGCTTTGGTGTGTGTCCATTAAGGTGTTCCACTCGTTTTTGATGTTTTTGCACTAGCTTTTGCCATTTCTATGCACTTTTATCAGAACCCATTGTGGGAATTACGTTTTCAATGCATTTGAAAGATTGGGCAGCTCGGTTTTTGGATTTTTTTGACTTCGAACAACTCTCATTGATGGGGTTTTCAGTTTTTATGTGATAACAGCAATTTTGGTTGATTTAAAGGTTTCAAAATCTATTTTGTTCTTGAGTTTTCGTTGCAAAATTCGTAAGTTAAGGTTTATGATGTTCCATTTTATTGAATTCAAATTTGAAGTGTTTAATTTCCCCATTTCTATGTCTAGCTAAATTCGTGTATTGACTCCTTGAAAGAGATGCATTTCAACTTTGAGGTTCTGTTTTGAATTCGTGTTGTGTCTCTCTTCATCGTCAATTTGTGGTGAATGGTTACTTTTAATCTATTAATGCTTAATTTCATATTGGTTTAGTTGTTCATGTTGATTTCGTTCATGCTTAATGAATTGTATTAACTATCACAGATGAATGGATGTATGCATTGCTTAATTGCATATCGAAAAACGTTTTTAACCCTCACTTAGTGGGTCTTGTTGGGTGAGACAAAAACCTTAATTACATGACACGTGATGAGTAAAATTGCATTCAAATTATAGGAGTCAATACTGATTTTAATTCATTCTATTACTAATTGCAAACTGTTCATAATTGTAAAATCTAAATCTGCCAACCCCCCTATGTTATTGTGTTGTGTTTGAATCTGGAAATTGAACCTTTGAACAAAAACATTGGTCGTTGGGAGACGACTTGGTTCAATTGTCACATATTGCATTTTAAGTGTTTTAATTTGGTATGTACGGCCTCTGTCGTCATTTCCACGTCATCTTAGCTAATGGGCCAACATTAGAGGCCCAAGACTGGCATTTTTGTAATTTTGAGTGGCAGAATGACATTTTTGTAAATATTGTGGCACGGGGTGATGGGACCACGAGAATTTGGTCTCTTTTCCATACACCAGCCGCACACTTCTTGTTCTCCTTCCTCTCCAACCTCCATTATCGTTCTCCAAGCTTTGGTCTGTGTCCATTGAGGTGTTCCACTCGTTTTTGATGTTTTTGCACTAGTTTGTGCCATTTCTATGCACTTTTAACAGAACCCATTGTGGGAATTACGTTTTCAATGCATTTGGAAGATTGGGCAGCTCGGTTTTTGGATTTTTTTGACTTGGAACAACTCTCATTGATGGGGTTTTCGGTTTTTATGTGATAACAATGATTTTGGTTGATTTAAAGGTTTCAAAATCTGTTTTGTTCTTGAGTTTTCGTTGCAAAATTCGTAAGTTATGATTTATGATGTTCCATTTTATTGAATTCAAATTTGAAGTGTTTAATTGCCCCATTTCTATGTCTAGCTAAATTCGTGTACTGACTCCTTGAAGGAGATGCAATTGAACTTTGAGGTTCTAATTTGGAATCGTGTTTTGTCTCTCTTGATCTTGAATTTGTGGTGGATGGTTACTTTTAATCTGTTAATGCTTAATTTCAGATTGAGTTGGTTGTTCTTGTTGAATTCGTTCATGCTTAATGAATTGGAATAACTGTCACAAATGAATGGATGTATGCATTTCTTAATTGCATACTGAAACACGTTTTTAACCTTTACTTAGTGGGTCTGGACGAGTAGATTAAGTGAGACAAAAACCTTAACTATGTGACCTGTGATGAGTAAAATTGCATTCAAATTCAAGGATTCAATATTGATTTTAATTCGTTCTATTAATAATTGCAAACTGTTCATAATTGTACGATCTAAATCTGCCAAACCCTTCCCCCTCTCTGTTATTGTATTGTGTTTGATTCTGGAAATTGAAGCTTTGAACAAGAACATTGGTCGTTGGGGGACGACTAGGTTCAACTGTCACACACTGCATTTTAAGTGTTTTAATTTGGTGGGGTACGGTGTCTATCATCATTTCCACGTCATCTGAGTGAATGAGCCAACATTAGAGGCCCAAGAGTGGCATTTCAGTAATTCTGAGTGGCAGAATGACATTTTTGTAAATACTATGGCAATGGGTGATAGGACCACTAGAATTAGGTCTCTTTTCCATGCACCAGCCGCACACTTCTTGATGAAGGATTATCTTGTTCCTTTTTAATATTATTGAATATGGTGTGAGTTGATTAAGAAAGCTAAGTGACATTAAGATAGCAAGCTATCTAGATGTGAAGGTTCCTTTCAAAAATCTCAAGAGAAGAATATGATGGATTGATTCAAAACAAAAAGGAAATGAAAAGCACATAAACCATAGAAAACCAAGAACAATTAAAGGAAAAAGAAAACATAAAATGGAAAGGAAAGAAATGGTAAAAATGTGACAAGCACGCCACTACAAGGCTAGGCTAGAAGCCATGGCAACCTTGAAGATGAGTGGATGTGTGCCGCCACTTGCTATGCAAGATAAGGCTTAAAAGTATTCACTCCATAGGGAGGAAACTCTCACAAATGGTTGGGACACAAAAGTGTTTTTACTTCAAAATGTTCAACCTTTTACATGTCTAGGAGCACCCCTTATATAGAAGAGTTTAGGGGTCTCTAAGCAAATAAAAGATACCTAAGGATGTCTCTACAAAAACCTAACCCTAGCTTCTAGAAACTAAGTCAAATAAGGTTACAAAAATAAGAGACAAAAGAGCCAACTATGGTGTGTGCAAGGCTAATTTCGTTTTAGCACAAAAGGAGACAAAGAATGTGTCTCATATGTCTCCAAAAAGTGGCCAAAGTGTGCTAAAAACAAAGGAGACCAAAGGTACATAGGTACACATGTTTTATGCCTTTTACTTTATGCTTTATGCCTTTGCTTTACTCTCTCATCCACATCACTTATGCTCCCCAATCACCATGCGCCACCTAGCATTGCTTTCTTACTCCTAATTAACCTACAAAGTAAATAAACATAGATTAGCATGTTGGCTTAAGTCAAGTCAACAATAGTCAACAAGTCAAACCTAGTAAAAGGTCAACAAGTCAACTAAAGTTGATTCAACTAAGTCAACTTAGGGAATCAAAAATAACAAACACAAATGAAAGGGATGAAGGATTAGTGAAAGTCCTTTCTAAACATGCTTAGTTTTCTTAAACATGTGCCTTCATCCTTGGTTGGGGTCAATCCTTCATCACTTCTTCTTCTTCATTCTCTCCAACCTCCATTTTCGTTCTCCAAGCTTTGGTGTGTGTCCATGGAGGTGTTCCACTCGTTTTTGTTGTTTTTGCACTAGTTTTTGCCATTTTTATGCACATTTAACAGAACCCATTGTGGGAATTACATTTTCAATGCATTTGGTAGATTGGGCAACTCGATTTGTGGATTTTTTTGACCTAGAACATTTCTCATTGATGGGGCTTTCGGTTTTTATATGATAACAACGATTTCGGTTGATTTTAAGGTTTCAAAATCTGTTCTGTTCTTGAGTTTTCGTTACAAAATTCGTAAGTTAGGGTTTATGATGTTCCGTTTTATTGAATTCAGATTTGATGTGTTTAATTGCCCCATTTCCATGTCTAGCTAAATTGGTTTATTGACTCCTTGAAGGAGATGCATTTGAACTTTGAGATTCTGTTTTAAATTCGTGTTTTGTCTCTCTTCATCTTGAATTTGTGGTGAATGGTTACTTTTAATCTGTTAATGCTTAATTTTAGATTGGGTTGGCTGTTCATGTTGATGTCGTTCATGCTTAATGAATTGGATTAACTATCACAGATTAATGGATGTATGCATTGCTTAATTGCATATCAAAAAACGTTTTTAACCCTCACTTAGTGGGTCTGGTTAGGTGAGACAAAAACCTTAATTACATGACCTGTGATGAGTAAAATTGCATTCAAATTGTAGGAGTCAATACTGATTTTAATTCATTCTATTACTAATTGCAAACTGTTCATATTTGTACAATCTAAATTTGCATACCCCCCTATGTTATTGTGTTGTGTTTGAATCTGGAAATTGAACCTTTGAAAAAAAACATTGGTCGTTGGGAGACGACTTGGTTCAACTGTCACATACTGCATTTTAAGTGTTTTAATTTGGTGGCGTACGGCCTCTATCGTCATTTCCACGTCATCTTAGTGAATGGGCCAACATTAGAGGCCCAAAACTGGCACTTTTGTAATTTTGAGTGGCAGAATGACATTTTTGTAAATATTGTGCCACGGGGTGATGGGACCACGAGAATTAGGTGTCTTTTCCATACACCAGCCGCACACTTCTTCTTCTCCTTCCTCTCCAACCTCCATTTTCGTTCTCGATGCTTTGGTGGGTGTTCATGGAGGCGTTCCACTCGTTTTTGATGTTTTTGCACTACTTTTTGCCATTTTTGTGCACATTTAACAGAATCCAATGTGGGATTTACGTTTTGAATGCATTTGGTAGATTTGGCAGCTCATTTTGTGGATTTTGTTGACTTGGAACAACACCCATTAATGGGGTTTTCGGTTTTTATATGATAACAACGATTTTGGTTCATTTAAAGCTTTCAAAATCTATTTTGTTCTTGAGTTTTCGGTGAAGAATTCATAAGTTAGGGTTTATGATGTTCTATTTTATTGAATTCAGATTTGAAGTGTTTAATCACCCCATTTCCATGTCTAGCTAAATTCGTGTATTGACTCCTGGAAGGAGATGCATTTGAACTTTGAGGTTCTGTTTTAAATTCGTGTTTTGTCTCTCTTCATCTTGAATTTGTGGTGAATGGTTACTTTTAATCTGTTCATGCTTAATTTCAGATTGGGTTGGCTGTTCATGTTGATGTCGTTCATGCTTAATGAATTGGATTAACTGTCACATATTAATGGATGTATGCATTGCTTAGTTGCATATCGAAAAACGTTTTTAACCCTCACTTAGTGGGTCTGGTTAGGTGAGACAAAAACCTTAATTGCATGACCTGTGATGAGTAAAATTGCATTCAAATTGTAGGAGTCAATACTGATTTTAATTCATTCTATTACTAATTGCAAACTGTTCATATTTGTACAATCTAAATCTGCCAACCCCTCTATGTTATTGTGCTGTGTTTGAATCTGCAAATTGAACCTTTGAACAAGAACATTGGTCGTTGGAGACGACTTTGTTCAACTGTCACATACTGCATTTTAAGTGTTTTAATTTGGTGGCGTACGACCTCTATCATCATTTCCACGTCATCTTAGTGAATGGGCCAACATTAGAGGCCCAAGACTGGCATTTTTATAATTTTGAGTGGCAGAATGGCATTTTTGTAAATATTGTGGCCAGGGTGATGGGACCACGAGAATTAGGTCTCTTTTCCATACACCAGCCGCACACTTCTTCTTATCCGTTCTCTCCAACCTCCATTTTCGTTCTCGATGCTTTGGTGGGTGTTCACGGAGGCATTCTACTCGTTTTTTATGTTTTTGCACTAGTTTTTGCCATTTTTGTGCACATTTAACAGAACCCATTGTGGGATTTACGTTTGGAATGCATTTGGTAGATTGGGCAGCTCATTTTGTGGATTTTGTTGACTTGGAACAACACCCATTATTGGGGTTTTTCGGTTTTATATGATAATAGCGATAATGGTTGATTTAAAGTTTTCAAAATCTGTTTTGTTCTTGAGTTTTGGGTGAAGAATTCGAAAGTTAGTGTTTATGATGTTCTATTTTATTGAATTCAGATTTGAAGTGTTTAATTGCCCCATTTCCATGTCTAGCTAAATTCGTGTATTGACTCCTTGAAGGAAATGCAATTGAACTTTGAGGTTCTGTTTTGAATTCGAGTTTTGTGTCTCTTCATCTTGAATTTGTGGTGGATGGTTACTTTGAATCTGTTAATCCTTAATTTTAGATTGGGTTGGCTATTCATGTTGATTTCGTTCATGCTTAATGAATTGGATTAACTGTCACAGATGAATGGATGTATGCATTGCTTAATTGCATATTGAAACACGTTTTTAACCCTCACTTAGTGGGTCTGGAAGAGTGGATTACGCGGGACAAAAACCTTAATTATATGATCTGTGATGAGTAAAATTGCATTCAAATTCAAGGATTCAATACTGATTTTAATGCGTTCTATTAATAATTGCAAACTGTTCATAATTGTGCGATTTAAATTTGCCAAACCCCTCCCCCTCTTTGTTATTGTATTGTGTTCCAATCTACAAATCAAAGCTTTGAACAAGAACATTGGTCGTTGGGGGAGACGAGAATGTTCAACTGTCATCTACTTCATTTTAAGTGTTTTAATTTGGTGGGGTACGGTGTCTATCATCATTTCCACGTCATCTGAGTGAATGGGCCAACATAAGAGGCCTAGGTGTGGCCTTTTTGTAATTCTGAGTGGCAGAATGACATTTCTGTAAATACTATGGCAAGGGGTGACGGGACCACTAGAATTAGGTCTCTTTCCCCTGCACCAGGCGCACACTTCTTCTTCTTCATTCTCTCCAACCTCCATTTTCGTTCTCCAAGCATTGGTGTGTGTCCATGGAGGTGTTCCACTCGTTTTTGATGTTTTTGCACTAGTTTTTGCCATTTTTGTGCACATTTAATAGAACCCATTGTGGCATTTACGTTTGGAATGCATTTGGTAGATTGGGCAGCTCATTTTGTGGATTTTCTTGACTTGGAAGAACACCCATTTTTGGGGTTTTCGGTTTTTATATGATAACAACGATTTTGGTTCATTTAAAGCTTTCAAAATCTGTTTTGTTCTTGAGTTTTCGGTGAAGAATTCGTAAGTTAGGGGTTATGATATTCTATTTTATTGAATTCAGAGTTGAAGTGTTTAATTGCCCCATTTCCATGTCTAGCTAAATTTGTGTATTGACTCCTTGAAGGAGATGCAATTGAACTTTGAGGTTTTGTTTTCAATTCGTGTTTTATCTCTCTTCATCTTGAATTTGTAGTGGATGGTTACTTTTAATCTGTTAATGCTTAATTTCATATTGGGTTGGCTGTTCATGTTGATTTCGTTCATGCTTAATGAATTGGGTTAACTTTCACAGTTGAATGGATGTATGCATTGCTTAATTGCATATTGAAACACGTTTTTAACCCTCACTTAGTGGGTCTGGACGAGTGAATTAGGTGAGACAAAAACCTTAATTATGTGACCTGTGATGAGTAAAATGGCATTCAAATTCAAGGATTCAATACTGATTTTAATTCATTCTATTAATAATTGCAAACTGTTCATAATTGTGCGATTTAAATCTGCCAAACCCCCCCTCTCTGTTATTGTATTGTGTTTGAATCTGGAAATCGAAGCTTTGAACAAGAACATTAGTTGTTGGGGGAGACGACTAGGTTCAACTGTCACATACTGCATTTTAAGTGTTTTAATTTGGTGGGGTACGGTGTCTATCATCATTTCCACGTCATCTAAGTGAATGGGCCAACATTAGAGGCCTAGGAGTGGCATTTTTGTACCTAAGTGGCAGAAATGGCATTTTTCTAAATACTATGGCAAGGCGTGACGGGACCACTAGAATTAGGTCTCTTTTCCATGCACCAGGCGCATACTTCTTCTTCTTCATTCTCTCCAACCTCCATTTTCATTCTCCAAGGTTTGGTGTGTGTCCATGGAGGTGATCCACTTGTTTTTGATGTTTTTGCACTAGTTTTTGCAATATCTATGCACATTTAGAAGAACCCATTGTGGGATTTACGTTTGGAATGCATTTAGTAGATTGGACAGCTCATTTTGTGGATTTTGTTGACTTGGAACAACACCTATTTTTTGGGTTTTCGGTTTTTATATGATAACAACGATTTTGGTTAATTTAAAGCTTTCAAAATCTGTTTTGTTCTTAAGTTTTCGGTGAAGAATTCGTAAGTTAGGGGTTATGATATTCTATTTTATTGAATTCAGAGTTGAAGTGTTTAATTGCCCCATTTCCATGTCTAGCTAAATTCGTGTATTGACTCCTTGAAGGAGATGCAATTGAACTTTGAGGTTTTGTTTTCAATTCGTGTTTTATCTCTCTTCATCTTGAATTTGTAATGGATGGTTACTTTTAATCTGTTAATGCTTAATTTCAGATTGGGTTGGCTGTTCTTGTTGAATTCGTTCATGCTTAATGAATTGGAATAACTGTCACAGATGAATGGATGTATGCATTGCTTAATTGCATATTGAAACACGTTTTTAACCTTCACTTAGTGGGTCTGGACGAGTGGATTAGGTGAGACAAAAACCTTAATTATGTGACCTGTGATGAGTAAAATTGCATTCAAATTCAAGGATTCAATACTGATTTTAATTCCTTCTATTAATAATTGCAAACTGTTCATAATTGTACGATCTAAATCTGCCAAATCCCTCCCACTCTCTGTTATTGTATTGTGTTTGAATCTGGAAATTGAAGTTTTGAACAAGAACGTTGGTCATTGGGAGACGACTAGGTTCAATTGTCACATACTGCATTTTAAGTGTTTCATTTGGTGGGGTACGGTGTCTATCATCATTTCCACGTCATCTGAGTGAATGGGCCAACATTAGAGGCCAAGGAGTGGCATTTTTGTAATTCTTTGTGGCCAAATGGCATTTTTGTAAATACTATGGCAAGGGGTCACGGGACCACTATAATTAGGTCTCTTTTCCATGCACCAGGCGCACACTTCTTCTTCTTCATTCTCTCGAACCTCCATTATCGTTCTCCAAGCTTTGGTGTGTGTCCATGGAGTTGTTCCACTCGTTTTTGATGTTTTTGCACTACTTTATGATAATAGTGATTTTGGTTGATTTAAAAGTTTCCAAATCTGTTTTGTTCTTGAGTTTTCGTTGCAAAATTCGTAAGTTAGTGTTTATGATGTTCCGTTTTATTGAATTCAGATTTGAAGTGTTTAATTGCCCCATTTTCATGTCTAGATAAATTCGTGTAATGACTCCTTGAAGGAGATGCATTTGAACTTTGAGGTTCTGTTTTAAATTCGTGTTTTGTCTCTCTTCATCTTGAATTTGTGGTGAATGGTTACTTTTAATTTGTTAATGCTTAATTTCATATTGGGTTAGTTGTTCATGTTGATTTCGTTCATGCTTAATGAATTGTATTAACTATCACATATGACTGGATGTATGCATTGCTTAATTGCATATCGAAAAACGTTTTTAACCCTCACTTAGTGGGTCTGGACGAGTGGATTAGGTAAGACAAAAACCTTAATTACATGACCTGTGATGAGTAAAATTGCATTCAAATTGCAGGAGTCAATACTGATTTTAATTCATTCTATTAATAATTGCAAACTGTTCATAATTGTACAATCTAAATCTGCCAACCCCCCCTACGTTATTGTGTTGTGTTTGAATCTTGAAATTGAACCTTTGAACAAGAACATTGGTCGTTGGTTCAACTGTCACTTACTGCTTTTTAAATGTTTTAAATTGGTGGCGTACGGCCTCTATCGTCATTTCCACGTCATCTGAGTGAATGGGCCAACATTAGAGGCCCAAGAGTGGCATTTTTGTAATTTTAAGTGGCAGAATGACATTTTTGTAAATATTGTGACAAGGTGTGATGGGACCACGAGAATTAGGTCTCTTTTCCATACACCAGCCGCACACTTCTTCTTCTCTGTTCTCTTCAACCTCCATTTTTGTTATCGATGCTTTGATGGGTGTTCATGGAGGTATTCCACTTGTTTTTTATGTTTTTGCACTAGTTTTTGCCATTTTTGTACACATTTAACAGAACCCATTGTGGGATTTACGTTTTGAATGCATTTGGTAGATTGGGCAGCTCATTTTGCGGATTTTGTTAACTTGGAATTACTCTTATTAATGGGGTTTTTAGTTTTTATATGATAACACCAATTTTGGTTCATTTAAATCTTTCAAAATCTGTTCAGTTCTTGAGTTTTCGGTGAAGAATTCGTAAGTTAGGGTTTATGATGTTCTATTTTATTGAATTCAGATTTGAAGTGTTTAATCACCCCATTTCCATGTCTAGCTAAATTCGTGTATTGACTCCTGGAAGGAGATGCATTTGAACTTTGAGGTTCTGTTTTAAATTCGTGTTTTGTCTCTCTTCATCTTGAATTTGTGGTGAATGGTTACTTTTAATCTGTTCATGCTTAATTTCAGATTGGGTTGGCTGTTCATGTTGATGTTGTTCATGCTTAATGAATTGGATTAACTGTCACAAATTAATGGATGTATGCATTGCTTAGTTGCATATCGAAAAACGTTTTTAACCCTCACTTAGTGGATCTGGCCGAGTGGATTAGGTGAGACAAAAACCTTAATTATGCGAACTATGATGAGTAAAATTGCATTCAAATTAAAGGATGCAATACTGATTTTAATTCGTTCAATTAGTAATTGCAAACTGTTCATAATTATACGATTTAAATATGCCAAACCCCTCCCCCCCTCTCTGTTATTGTATTGTGTTTGAATCTGGAAATTGAAATTTCGAACAAGAACATTAGTCGTTGAGAGACGACTTGGTTCAACTGTCACATACTGCATTTTAAGTGTTTTAATTTGGTGGGGTACAACCTCTATCATCATTTCCACTTCATTTGAGTGAATGGGCCAACATTAGAGGCCCAAGTGTGGCATTTTTATAATTTTGAGTGGCAGAATGACATTTTTGTAAATATTGTGGCACGGGGTGATGGGACCACGAGAATTAGGTCTCTTTTCCATATACCAGCCGCACATTTCTTCTTCTCCTTCCTCTCCAACCTCCATTTTCGTTCTCGATGCTTTGGTGGGTGTTCATGGAGGTGTTCCACTCGTTTTTGATGTTTTTGCACTAGTTTTTGCCATTTTTGTGCACATTTAACAGAACCCAATGTGGGATTTACGTTTTGCATGCATTTGGTAGATTTGGCAGCTCATTTTGTGGATTTTGTTGACTTGGAACAACACCCATTAATGGCGTTTTCGGTTTTTATATGATAACAACGATTTTGGTTCATTTAAAGCTTTCAAAATTTGTTTTGTTTATGAGTTTCCGTTGAAGAATTTGTATGTTCGGGTTTATGATGTTCTATTTGATTGAATTTCGATTTGAAGTGTTTAATTGCCCCATTTCCATGTCTAGCTAAATTCGTGTATTGACTCCTTGAAGGAGATGCAATTGAAGTTTGAGGTTTTGTTTTGAATTTGTGTTTTGTCTCTCTTCATCTTGAATTTGTCGTGAATGATTACTTTTAATCTATTAATGCTTAATTTCAGATTGGGTTGGCTGTGCATGTTGATTTCGTTCATGCTTAATGAATTGGATTAACTGTCACAGAGGAATGGATGTATGCATTGCTTAATTGCATATTGAAACACGTTTTTAACCCTCACATAGTGGGTCTGGACGAGTGGATTAGGTGAGACAAAAACCTTAATTCCGTGCCCTGTGATGCGTAAAATTGCATTCAAATTCAAGGAGTCAATATTGATTTTAATTCGTTCTATTAATAATTGCAAATTTTTCATAATTGTACAATCTAAATCTGCCAAACCCCCTTATGTTATTGTGTTGTGTTTTAATCTGGAAATTGAAGCTTTGAACAAGAACAGTAGTCGTTGGGAGACGACTTGGTTCAACTGTCACATACTGCATTTTAAATGTTTTAAATTGGTGGCGTACGGCCTCTATCGTCGTTTCCACGTCATCTGAGTGAATGGGCCAACATTAGAGGCCCAGGAGTGGCATTTTTGTAATTTTAAGTGGCAGAATGACATTTTTGTAAATATTGTGGCAAGGGGTGATGGGACCACGAGAATTAGGTATCTTTTCCATACACTAGCTGCAACTTCTTCTCCATTGTCTCCAACCTACATTTTCGTTCTCCAATCTTTGTTGGGTGTCCGTTGAGATGTTCCACTCGTTTTTGATGTTTTTGCACTAGTTTTTGCCATTTTTACGCACTCTTTCTATTAATAATTGCAAACTGTTCATAATTGTACGATTTAACTCTGCCAAACTCCTCCCCTCTCTTTGTTATTGTATTGTGTTTGAATCTGGAAATTGAAGCTTTGAACAAGAACATTGGTCATTGGGAGACGACTAGGTTCAACTATCACATACTGCATTTTAAGGGTTTTAATTTGGTGGGGTAGGGTGTCTATCCTCATTTCCATGTCATCTGAGTGAATGAGCCAACATTAGAGGTCCAAGAGTGGCATTTTTGTAATTCTGAGTGGCAGAATGGCATTTTTGTAAATACTATGGCAAGAGGTGATGGGACCACGAGATTTAGGTCTCTTTTCGATGCACTAGTCGCACACTTCTTCTCCATTCTCTCCAACCTCCATTTTTGTTCTCTCATCTTTGGTGGGTGTCCATGGAGGTGTTCCACTCGTTTTTTATGTTTTTGCACTAGTTTTTGCTATTTCTATGCACATTTAACATATCCCATTATGGGATTCATGTTTTGAATGCATTTGGTAGATTGGGCAGCTACTTTTATGGATTTTATTGACTTGGAACAACACTCATTGATGGGGTTTTTGGTTTTTATATGATAACAACGATTTTGGTTCATTTAAAGCTTTCAAAATCTGTTTTGTTCTTGAGTTTTCGTTGAAGAATTCGTAAGTTAGGCTTTATGATCTTCTGTTTTATTGAATTCAGATTTGAAGTGTTTAATTGCCCCATTTCCATGTCTAGCTAAATTCGTGTATTGACTCCTTGAAGGAGATGCAATTGAAGTTTGAGGTTTTGTTTTGAATTTGTGTTTTGTCTCTCTTCATCTTGAATTTGTGGTGAATGGTTACTTTTAATCTCTTAATGCTTCATTCTAGATTGGGTTGGCTGTTCATGTTGATTACATTCATGCTAAATGAATTGGATTAACTATCACAAATGAATGGATGTATGCATTGCTTAATTGCATATGGAAACACGTTTTTAACCCTCACTTAATGGGTCTGGATGAATGATTTAGGTGAGAGAAAAACCTTAATTACGTGAATTGTGATGAGTAAAATTACATTCAAATTCAAGGAGTCAATACTAATTTTAATTCGTTCTATTAATAATTGCAAACTGTTCAAAATTGTACAATCTAAATCTGCCAACCCCCCCTTTGTTATTGTGTTGTGTTTAAATCTGGAAATTGAAGCTTAGAACAAGAACATTGGTTGTTGTGAGACGACTTGGTTCAACTGTCACGTACTGCATTTTAAGTACTTTAATTTGGTGGGGTCCGACCTCTATCGTCATTTCCACGTCATCTGAGTGAATGGGCTAACATTAGTGGCCCAAGAGTAGCATCTTTGTAATTTTTTAGTGGCAGAATGATATTTCTGTAAATACTGTTCCAAGGGGTGATGGGACCACGACAATTAGGTCTCTTTTTCATGCACCAGCCGCACACTTGTTCTTCTCTATTCTCTCTAACCTGCATTTCGTTCTCCATGCTTTGGTGGGTGTCCATGGAGATGTTCCACTCGTTTTTTACTTTTTTGCACTAGTTTTTGCCATTTCTATGCACATTTAACAGAACCCATATTGGGATTTACGTTTTGAATGCATTTGTTAGATTGGGCAGCTCATTTTGTGGATTTTATTAACTTGGAATAAAATCCATTGATGGGGTTTTCGGTTTTTATAGCATAACAACAATTCTGGTTGATTTAAAGCTTTCAAAATCTAGTTTTTTTTTAGTTTTCATTGCAAAATTTATAAGTTAGGGTTTATGATGTTTTATTTTATTGAATTCAGATTTGAAGTGTTTAATTACCCCATTTCCATGTCTAGCTAAATTTGTGTATTAACTCCTTGAAGGAGATGCATTTGAATTTGAGGTTCTGTTTTGAATTCGTGTTTTGTCTCTCTTCATCTGGAATTTGTGGTGAATGCTTACTTTTAATCATTTAATGCTTAATTTCAGATTGGGTTGGTTGTTCCTGTTGATTTCGTTCATGCTTAATGAATTGGATTAACTGTCACAGATGAATGGATGTACGCATTGCTTAATTGCATATTGAAACACGTTTCTAACCCTCACTTAGTGGGTCTGGACAAGTGGATTAGGTGAGACAATGATGAAGGCATGACCACCTCCTTAGAAGCTCCCTTAAGGAGGATCACTAGAAGCATGTCTAGAGGGGAGTCTTCTATTCCATCACCTTTATCTTTGTTTTGCATTACTTTAGTTTGAATTCCCTAAGTTGGTTTCTAGTTGATTTATTTTGGTTGACTTGTTGACT
>Ga0214542_1003937_pt1 | contig 29782 bp, 11 predicted proteins | sample CNSS1metaG_FD_160096 | JGI IMG/M metagenome (GOLD analysis project Ga0214542, IMG submission 160096) | Root nodule microbial communities from cowpea collected in UCLA plant growth center, Los Angeles, California, USA - CNSS1 | ecosystem: Host-associated > Plants > Roots > Nodule | place: USA...
TGTGTTATATATATATATATATATATATATATATATATATATATATATATATATATATATATATATATATATATATATATATATATATATATAAAGTCTTATGCAATAAACTCTTTGTGATAGTTTTACGTTTCATGCTTTCTTCTTCCATCGGTTGCCCTAAACCTCACATTTTTGTACATTTACTTTTCAATCCATTTTTTTTTTCAAAATCATTCGAATTTTTTTTCTCACTCACTTGTGTACACTTATTCGAATATATTTTTTTTCTCACTCACCAACGCTCACATTCAAAACTTAATTTACTATCATTTTTCATCTTTCTTCATCTTCCTAAATATTTTTTTTACTTGAACTTAAACTCCAAATGTTAACTCTTGAATTCCCCATATTTATCTCATTTTTAAAAGTTGGTTATAAGATGAACGTTTTATGTCTTGATACATTCCAAAGTGCTTGTCTACATCTTCTTTGTTTTTGTTTAATTTTTAAATATCTTCAATACTTTATAGGATATTTTATTTCATAGCAAACACTAGTCAATTTATCAAGGATACAGTAGAAAAAAAAGGATTTTAAGCACCGCGGTTTCCTAAGATCTTTAAAGTCAAACATATTTTGAGGATTTTTTTATGTATATTCATGGTATTTGTCCAGGTAATATCTGTTTATTCTTTATATAAAATTTGTATTTTTTAACTTATTTTTTATTTATTTCAAATTATTTTTAAAAAATCAGATCTTATAGTATACATTTTTTATATTTTATTAATTTTTAAATATATTTGTTTATTTTTTATATCAAAATTGTATCTATAAACTTATATTATAAGAAACCATTTTTAAAATATATCTCTAACTTTCATTTTTGAAAATTTATTTAATCACTATATAAAATATTTCATTCTGATTATAAAAGGAATAATAACATTCTAAGACAAGTATGACTTAGATTATATTTATTGTTATCCACTGAGTAAAAATTGATAAGTAAGAAATATATTTATTCCTAATCATTCAAACATTTACTAAATAAATTATTTTATAAAAAATGGAAATCAAATTAACAAAAATATGATAAAATTAATTTTTAAATGTATTATGAAATAAAAAAATGTATGAAAAATAATTACGCATTTGGTTTTTTCTTAATGTATGAAGTGACCATAAAAATGGTCAAATGATTGAAATCTTTTTCAGTTTACATTTCAAAATTATTAATATTTTATTATGTATCAATATTTATGTGTAGTAATTTATTCTGAAGTATATTTCAAAAAGTAAACTCAATTTTAAGAAAAAAAAATAGTTGCAATGTATATTAACATTAAAATTATATTTATATATAAAATTATTACTTTTTATTATTAATGTTATCCATGAACAATAAATTGATAACTTATAAAGTAAATCTGTTAAATAATTACACATTAAACAAGTTTTTAATAATTATTTTAAAATTTAAAAAGTTTAAAAAATAATGGAAACCACTCTGTAGTAATTTATTCTGAAGTATATTTTAAAAAGTAAACTCAATTTTAAGAAAAAAAAATAGTTGCAATGTATATTAACATTAAAATTATATTCATTTATAAAATTATTACTTTTTATTTTTAATGTTATCCATGAACAATAAATTGATAACTTATAAAGTAAATCTGTTAAATAATTACATATTAAACAAGTCTTTAACTAACTATTTTAAAATATAAAAAGTTTAAAAATCAAGGGAAGCTACTCATATCAGAGCCAGGTTTCGATCCTGGGACCTGTGGATTATGGGCCCACCACGCTTCCGCTGCGCCACTCTGATTTGTTGTTGCTGTGAAAGATTGAGAAATATTAAACTTTGGTTTCACAGATGTATCTATATAACATGGTCACAAAGACATCATATGCCATTATTTGAGATGACAAATAAACCCATCTTCAAGGGTGTTGTCCAAATTCATACCTTTTTTGATAGAGAATCTTCGTATTGATTGAGTATAGGTAGGAGTGATAAAATAGGTTAAGCCTAATGGGCCAGCCCGTTAGCATGTGTTAAAAGGGACGGGTTAGGTTAAGGATTTCAACCTGTCAGCCCGTTTTGACTCGTCCCTTCCGTCAACTTGATGGGCCAAAATAAAGGTCAGTCCGTCCTGATCCGTTGTTCCATTTAAAAAAAATAAAAAAAATAAAAGTAATTAAAAAGATTATTTTTTTTATATTATATTTTTTAAATATGTAAATATATAATAGCATTATAATTTAAATCATTAACACCTACAAATTAAGTTTCAATTATTAGTTATAATTGAATAATTTAATATGTAAATTTAATAATTATTTTAATTTATCTAATTAAAAACATTAACTAATCAATTAAAAATTTTAAAAATATTTTATTTCATTAAATATGCCTTTAATAATATTTTTTATGTAAATATAAACAGTTTTTAAAATTAAAAAACAAAAAACAAATTAAAAAAGTTTAAAAAAAAGAAAAAAAAGTGGACGGACCAGCCCGGTCTGGCCTGTTAGCCGGTCCAATATGGGACGGGTTGTGATTATTGAACCGTTTCATTTTTACGGGCCAGTCCGGCTCAACCCAGTTTTTATGGGCAACAGATGGGTCGGGTCAAAATGGGCTAAACTCACCTGTTTTGCCACCCCTAGGTATAGGTATGGATATGGAGAATTCTCAACTTTTTCAATTGAGTACAGAGATGAGTATGGGGATATACATATTCGCTCCGTCTCCGTCCTCATCCTCATAATACCCGTCCTCGTTTAAATTATTAAATTTTCAACACATTTAGTTAAAAAACCTTATATATATATATATATATATATTACTACTTTTTGTTTCTTCTAATTATTTGGTTTGTCATGAAATTCATTTGCATCTTCAATATATTTTTTATCTTATTATAACATTTATGTAATTATGTTCAAATGATGTATGTCAATTAAATATTTTTTATGTCTCACATTTGAATATTTCTATTTCTATTATTTTTTATTTATTGTATAGTTTTCTTTCACATTTAACACTCTCAACTTAAGTGTTTAATAGCTCAAACGTTTCATATTTACAAGGTAATATAAAAAATTCATCTTCTTTACTCTATTATTATTAATTTTTGTTTCATTTGAAAAACTCTTTCGTTTTGCTAAAATTTTTTTCTTTATTTCTTAATCATTGACTATGTTGATATTTAAAAAGTTTTTTTAAATCTCTTAGGTATTTTTCATCTTATCATATCTTTAATTATACATTTATTTTCTTTTTTGTGATTTCATTCAATAATTTTTGAAATTGTTTTATGACATATATTTCTTAATTATATTTTTTTTTTTTTTTTTGTGATTTCATTTAATAATCTCTGAAATTATTTATAAGACACACATTTGATAAATTTTTAATATTTTTATTTGTTGTTTATTTTGATCATGTAGAATACTATTTTGATATATTTTATATAATTATTTTTTATTTTCTAACTCATCATTATCAATCATAATGTAATTGTATCACTATATTATATAAATAAATTTTATTTACTATAATAAAAATTTAATGTAACTGCTATGATTTTTTTTATCACCATCAAATATATATTGAACTTCAAAAGATACAAAATTTATGTTAAAAATTTATTATTGTTACTTTAATATTTGTTCTTTGCGGAATTTTGATCATGTATTATCTCTTATTAATGTATAAAAAAAATATTCATTAGAATTTAAAACATTGAACTTTTAAAATATATTTTAATTTGAATATTTGTTTTCTTTTTATATTATTTTATAAAAAAAAATTAATTAATATTAAAATAATAAAAAAATGGGTACGTATGCGTACAAAAATATACTCGTTGTCTAATAAAAATGTAGATAAAACAAAAATTTAATATCCGTTGAGTTTTACTGTAAAAATAAATATGAATTTTTTTTATAAAAGCAAACATGAAATAGCGAAACATGTTATCATCCTATATATGTTTCTTTGTAATGTCCCATGATTATTGTTAATTAAATAATAATCACTACATTCCTACCACGTCTCTTCAGAACATGAATGAATATCTTCTGACCCTTTCAACATTAACGTCTTGTACCATAACTTTTGTGGTCTTTTTTTCATCTCACGATATTCGATTTCAAACTGTTTTACGGAACACGACACCATCAATGAAACCTCTCTGATGTAGTATGCTGTAAGTTTCCGCGTTTTCTCCTTTGTTTATACAGAAGTGGGGTACGCGGCTAGCTGCTAGAATCATCTTTGTACTCAAAGTCTTTAATTCTCAGAACTTTTCTGGTTAAAAAACAAGAACCCTAAAAATGCCAAGGCTAGGTGCAAACAAAGTCTGCTACAAACCAATGGATTGACCAAAAACCAGTTCACACAATCTATTAATCAACTGTTACTATTTATATACTTTTATTTTGTTGGAAATTCCCCATATATAAGTAATGTAAGGTGTAAATTTTATTTTACAAGTTATTTTTTTAAGATTGTGTTAGACTTAAAGTCCACTTATTAACATGGTATCATATCTAAAAATGGATCTTTGTAGCTATGACCCTCCAAAAATTTAATTTTTTAAAAAATATATTTCTAAAGTTTTTAAATTTAAAAAGAATTTTTTTTAAAGTTTTTATTTTTTAAATATATTATATTGATGGAAATTAAATTAGATAATTTCTTTTATAAAGTATAATATTTAATGTTAATAAATAATAAAATATAAATTAAATATAATAAAGAATAAAATCAATTATTGAGATATTTTTTATGTTCTCTCTCCTTCTAAGTTTCTCACATTTTTTTCATTTATTTTTCACACTTACATATTTTCTTTTGTTTTTTTTAAAGAAAAAAAGTTAAACACAAATTCTTTCTTTTTGTTCTCTTCCTTTTCTAAAGATAAAAAAGGTCACTTTCTTTTATCTCTTGATAGTGAAATATTAGTTTAATAGTTAATATTTTTTTCATCTTATAAGTCTTTTGTATATTTATTATTTATGAATATAGAAAAAAAATTATGTATTATATGTTTTTTCATAACTTTTTTTAATTCTGATTCGATTATAATGTATTTTTTCTTATAGTAATTATGTCTTTCAATTCCGGATTAAAATTTTATAAATTATTTTTAGTCTTAAACTTTTATTTTTTAAATAGGTATATTGATGAGAAATAAAATAATAAATTAATTTTTGTTAAAGTGATAGAAGGAAAGATATTGGTGAAGATGAAAACAAGACAAATTTACTTTTTTACTTATTCAAGCATGATACTAATTAAGAATACTTCTTTATCCATTTCTTAATATTCAAAGAATTATAGGTGGGAGACTCATATTAATTCTTTGGAACTTATATCTGAAAAACGTTTTCAAATGTAAGAGTATCCAATGACCGAAAGGGATGAAATTATAAAAGTTTATTTAAATGAATTTTATATCAAATACAACGTCAAAACTATCAGTTTTATAAAGAGAAACATACAAAAGATTCAATACTAAATTATATATAATTTTGTTATATTAGTGACAATGATTAAATATATAAATTTTAAATATAATATTTTGGTCATTTCAAATTTTTTGGTCAAGATCCGCTACTGATCAAGCCATTATTTAAAAAGCCTATCCTAGTGAAATTATTGGACATCCTATTTCACCCGCTATCGGGCCACTAACAGACCACCCGTTTTTATACCTATGCACGATATGTATATACCTCATTGTGAGGAAGTGTGTTAGAAGTCCCACAACGATTAGAGATGAGACAATATGGAAGTGCAAATCTCACCTTATGAATCAGTTTTTGAGATTGAATTAGACTTAGAAATCATTTCTAACGAATTTTATTAATATCACTCATATGTTGACCGTAGATGTACTACAATAAATTCTTCTTTTGACTCTTCTACAATCTTGAGCACGTAGTTTTTTTTTAATGTTATTTAATTTAACTTTCAGTTTTTTAAGCAACTTAAGAAAATCGTTTCACGTATGTTTAAAAGATTGGTCTGACGGTAAACATGAGAAAAATCTATCACTATAATAAATACAGTAGTAATCTAATTATTTATTACTTTTAACTTTTAATGTACTTGTTTTCTATAAACTAGAAAAATTATATTTTAATTTTTATTCTTTATTTTCTGATGTGATTTAATATGGATCATTAATTATTTTAATAATTTAATACGGATCATTGATTTTTTCAAAGAAAAAAATAAAAGTATATTAATCATTGGTTCACATTAAATTATATCAAAGAATAAATTATGAGAGTCAAAAAATAAAGTCATAGAATCATTGTTTCAAACTAAAATACTTTTCATGATTTCTTTTTATGTTTCTTTTCTGTTTCCATTTCAACCCAATTCAAATTATATATATATATATATATATATATATGTATGTATATATATATGTATGTATATATATATATATATATTAAGAAAAAAACAACATAACTTATAAAAAAAAATTTATCATATAGAATATCAATTTCAAATGCAATAATCATTTATTAGTAAGTTGTACCGTGAAGGGCAAAGACGAGTTGATCTTGGTGTTCTACATAATCTATGACATTAAAAGAAGATTAAGATAATTAATTGTTGTTTAGAAAATCTATATCAGGTCACACTTATGACACCTAGATCCATGCAAGAAAAAAAATTCATACATGTATTATAAACATTCATGAGATACAATATCTGATCCACTCATTATAAAGTGACCTTATAAACTCATCGGTTGAGGAATAACGAGACTGAACGAAGAAGACATATTCGCACAAACTCATCTAAAAAGTATTAGCTACGAAGAATGAAGACATAGTAGAAGCTAAGTTAACATGTGTGTTCGGTGAGAACATCTAGACCTTGTAAGAAGAGTAGTGGAATTGTACCAAGTTTTAAACTATATAAAATATAACAATCAATATAATATAATATATATAATTGATGAAATAGACATTAATAATAAAAAAATTTAAAGTAAATTATGAAAATACTTGATAAAGAGAATTAACAAAATACATAAATCAAATAAGTAAGATGGACTAAATAATTCTATAAAAAATAATTTAAAAAATATAATTAATAATAATAATAATAATAATAAATATATTAAAAGTATATTACAGTTCCATTTGATTTGATTTGATTTGAGTTTATTCTAAAAATTCAAATGAAAACTAGACCTAAAAAAGTTGAAGTTACTTTTATTTTTTGAATTATTATTTATTGGGATGGGTTCTCATGGTTCCCTTTTGAACCGCTCTAATTTTGATAGAATGTAGACATGCGACCCGTGTCTGGCTTGGTTAAAAGGGAAGCTACTATTTGTAGCGTGAATTAAACGTACGTTTAAAGGTTTCAACGGATCCTTGATTTTGTGAGAATATTAAATTTTTGTAGGTTATTTTAGTATGAGTGTTTCATGGATCCTTGATTAATTAAAATATGTAAAAAAGAAAAATGACTTACGTAATGAAAACGACGTTGTTGGTTGCTGAATTCACGATGCGATAGAGATTGAAATTGAGAAGATATGAAAGTCTGAAATAAGGTGAAGAAGCCTGAAACTTTGATAGTATAGTAGCTTGACCGTTATGTTGGATGAGCAAAAGACGTGGCCATGGTAAGACGTGGCCATGGTAGTGTGTGATCTTTGAGTCCAAATATGCATGCATGAAGACACATGCACAATGCTGCAAACCCAGAACACGATAATATTTGTGCTATGGGATATCAATTTATTGGATTTATACTGATTTATTTGAAAAAAATAAAAATAAGTTTTTTATGGACTCTCAGTTTTTTCTGCAATTTAAATATGCAACCCTTGCATCAGATTTGTTTAGAGAAAAAGAAAAAATAGAATGAGATAGAAAGAAATTGTGAGTATATCTGGTGAGAAGCTACCAGAGATATTGAAGAAGAAACAAGAAAATGTTTTATTCCTCATCTCATATATATTGAGGTTCTCTCTATTGTTTATTTAGAGTAACCATAGAGTTTGTTATCCACCTTGACAAAAATAATGCTCTGTTAATACTTGGAATTTTCAAGAAAACTTATGGTGTATCCATTAATTTTTATTAGTGGAAGTTTGTATTGGACGACAAGGTCCCGTAGATTTTTCCTCCATATTAAGATTTTTCTACGTTAAAAGTTTTGGTGTGTCTTGGTTTCTCTTTTATCTATTTTATACATTTTATTATTTGCATATTATTTATTTAGAGAAGATTTAATCTGGGTTTTGCTTCCGTACTTGGTTATTTGTTATTTTTGAGATCTTTCCAACAATATTAATATATTTAACCTGCTAAAGAATTATTATTTTATTCTAAATTTTATACTGCATAATATTTTACTACAAATTCCACCAATAAAAAATTATCATCATCGACCTCTAATTAAAAATAAAAGATAAAGAGGAAAAGTTTGGCAATAGTATGTGAAAATGAGAATTGAGAACAACCAACTTATTGGCCCAGCGTGAAGATAACATATATATGGATTACACATCGAAGAAAACGACTGATGAAAATAATTTCATTGCATCTGGTCCAGGCTTTGTTCATCCTTTTGTAATACAAGCCTCATAAATTAAATTAGGAAAATGTTCCTCCAACTTCAATCATATTGCATCCAATGTCAAGGACAAAACCTGATAAAGTAAGAAAATCATGTTCTAATAAAGTTATTTTCACTATTCACTAAGCATATAAAAAACATAAAATTAATTGAAAAAATATATTTTACCGGATGAAATGCAGGGATTAGAGTGTCCCATCCTCTCTTTCTTCGTCAACACCCTCACGCGCTCTCTTCGCTTTTGTAATATCGAGGATAAATCTTGTTATTATAAGCAATTTTCCTGTGATGTTCTTACTCGAAAGATGTGTGCTATTGAACAAGTTGTGAAACTAGAAAGTCTCTTCAGTAATTTACACCGAAAGCACTTTCCATTTGTGTTGTATTTTTTAATTTTAACTAATTTACTTTTAGTGGTAATAAATTAGATTTAATATGTATATTTGTTTTAATTTTGTATTTGTTCTTTGTTTTAGTTATAATTTTTTTTGTGTGTAAATATTATTTTTTATTGACTTAAGTTACATCGATTCTTCATTTTCAAGATTTTAAAATTGTGAACACTCAATTTCGTTAATATGAATAAATTTATTTTTGAATAAAATAAAGAAAAAATAAAAAATATTTTTTCGTTAATGATAAATAAAAAAAGATGAAATAAATTTTTTTTAACGATTTTTCAAACTTTAATTTTAGCAAAAAAAACATGAGAGATGAATAAAAGATAAAAAGGAATAAAAAGAACAAGGAAAAACTCATTTGTTTTTAACTATCACATCCCTTCTTATTAATCCAACAGTCCAACATATTTTCGTTCTCACTTTTTACTTTTATATCCTTTGTTCATAATAAAATAGTGATATGATTTTAATTATTAGAAGCAATGTCTCTTCTAATGTAGAATCAATATTATTGATGATGATTGATATTATACTCTGATTGGCTGTGATTCGGTTCCCGTAATGTGTTACTATTAGTGGCGGATCTTGATCAAAAAGTTTGAAGGGGCCAAAATAATATACTTAAATTTTATATATTTAATTATTATTACTAATATAACAAAAACATATATAATTTAGTATTGAAATCCTTATATGTTTTTCCTTAAAAAAATTATAGTTTTCAAATTGTATTTGATATAAAACTCATTTTAAATAAGTTTTTTCAATTTCATCTCTTTCCCCGGATATTCCCATATTATAATAAGTTCCAAAGAATTAATATGAAACATTTCGCCTATAATTCAAAAAAATTAATATGAAACTTTTCACTTATAATTCTTTGAATCTTAAGAAATGGTTCTCTAATTAAACAATTGAATTCCTAGTGTCATGCTTGAAAATAGGTGAAAAAGTAAATTTGTAATGTTTTCATCTTCAAGGGTATCTTCCCTTTTATCACTTTTAAAAAATGAATTTATTATTTTATTTTTCATCAATGTACCTATTTAAAAAAAATTAAGACTAATAATTTATCAAAATCTAATTAAAAATTGAGAAACGTAATTACTAAAAAAATGATAATCAAGTCACATTTAAGAAATGGTTATGAAAAAATATATAGTACATAACTTTTCTTTTTATATATTCATAAAAAATAAATATAAAAAAACTCATAATTAGTGGAAGGCAATAGTGAGATTGGGAGAGGGGGAAACGTGAAATTTATTGCAAATCTTAACCTAATTTTTGTTAATTAAGTGAAGTATGCATGGGCCATCCGGCGCTACCAATTGAGGCATTATGAGTCAGCCATTCGACGTCACCTGTTGATTCATCACGTTGACTTATTTTTCTATTATAATTAATATTCGTAGAGTGGGTTGTATGTTGGTTTAATCGACGCCCTTTGCATTCTCACAACGGCTAACACCATTTTCATTTTTGAAAGTTACACAGTAACATTCTTATAGTAAAGTATGAGACACTATTAAAGACTGAACTTGCCAATTTGGCATGACTAACATTGAAGATTATAAATGGAGTTTTAAGAAGGTGATGTGTCAAGCTACTTGTATTTCTACAACTTTGATTTTTGAGTTGTAATAAAATTTAAAGAATTAAATATTTTTTCTCCAAGCTTTTATAAACAATTGCTTTTTATCTCTAACATAAATTGTAAAGAATTTAGTTCATAGAAAATCATGTAAAATATTTTCTTCAACAAACAATATATGAAGTGTTTTTCTATGAGACAAAAAAAGTTTCATAATAAACTATAATGTAATTTTTACATGTCGTTTGTTAAAAAAAGATGTTTTACATCAATTTTGTAAGTGTTTGAACGAAATACTTTATATTTTAATTCAAAGATGAAACATAATTTTTTATGTCAATTTTAAGACGAAAAACATGTTTAAATTTAATTTAAATATATAAATAATTTAACATACATATAGAGGTGTCAATTTGGCCCAGCCCACAGGACTTGACCCTGGTCCATGTGGACTAGGGTCAAAAAAGCTCACATTGAAAAAAAGCCTCCAACAAAGAAGCCCACAGGGTCAAAAACCCTACAAAAGCCCTGTGGGCCAGGGCCAACCCATGGGCTTTCACCTTCCACATTAAAAATATATTATTTTTTAAAATATATTACTATTTGTGAGACAGGCCCAACGAACCGGACAAGCATAACAACCTGAATAGGTCGAACGACCCGGACCTGCTCGACGACCTCGACAAGAACGACGACTTGAACGGGCTCGATGATCCAAACAGACCCAACTACCCGGATGACCCGAAAGGGACCGACGACCCAGACGACCCGAACAGGCCCGACAACCAGGACAACCCGACAACACAGACGGGCCCGATGACATGGACGGGCCCTACGACCCAACAGGCCCGACGACCAGGACGGGCCCTACACACCAAAAAAGCCTGACGACCCGGACAAGCCCGACGACTCGGACAGGCCCGACGACCCATATGGACTCGATGACCCGGACGATCCCTACGACCCAAACGGGCCCGAAGAACGAGACAAGCTCGATGACACGGACGGGCCCGACAACCCGGATGAACCCGACAACCCGAATGGGCCCGACGACCCGGATAGGTCGGATGATCCAGACACGCCCAACGACCCGAACAACACCTACGACCCGTATGGACTTGACGACCCTGACAAGCCCTACGACCCAGAAGGGCTCGATGACCCATACAGACCCGACGACACGGACATTCCCAAAAACCCGGGCGGGCCCGATAACCTGGATTGGCCCTACGATGCAAACAGCTCCGATGACCCAGACGGGCCCAATGACCAGGACGAACCCGATGATCCAGGCAGGCTCAATGACTCGAACGGGACCGACGACCTGGACGGGCATGATGATCCATACATGCCAACGACCGGAACAAAATCATCCGTGTCGTTGAGGCTGTCCGGGTTACCGAGCCCATCCGGGTCGTTGGGCCCGTTTGGGTCATCGGGCACGTTCGGGTCGTCTGGGTCGTAAGGCCTATCCTAGTCGTCAGGTCCGTTCTGGTCATTGAGCATGTCTGGGTCGTAGGGACCGTCTGGGTCGTAGGGACCGTCCGGGTCGTCGTGCCCTTTCGGGTCGTCGGGCTCATCCAGCTTGTCGGGCCCGTCCTAGTCGTTGGGCCCGTCTGGATTGTCGAATTTCGTTCAGGTCGTTGGGCCCATTCGGGTTGTTGGGCCCGTTAGGCTCGTCGGGTCTGTCCTTGTCATCGAGCTCGTCCTGATCATCGCACCCGTCCAGGTCATTGGGCTCGTTCGGGTCATTAGGCCTTTCTGGATCATCCAGCCCGTCCGGGTTGTTGGGTCCGTCCGAGTCGTCTGCGTCGTAAGGCTCGTCCAGGTCGTCGGGCCCATTTCGATTGTCGGGTTCGTCCGGGTTGTCGGGCCTGTCTGGGTTATCAGGCTCGTCTTGGTCGTTGGGCCCATCCTTGTCATTGGGCCCGTCCTGGTCATTGGGCCCGTCCGGGTCATCGAACCCGTCTGGGTCATCAGACCTGTTCAGGTTGCTCGACTTGATCTTTCACTCTGGCTTAATGTAGTATTATTTGGGGGGCTAACCCTCCTTAGCCCTAGTCCTAACCCACTAGAGAGGGGGCTTTGGGGGTTGGGGCTTTTTTTTGGCCCCCTCATTTTAGGAACCCCCAAAAAGAGACTTTATGAAGAGTGGGTCAGGACTGACCCATGAGTTAGGGGCCAAATTGACACCTCTACATACATATATGTATGTCAATATTGCGAAGTTTTCCTTAGCCGAAAATATTTATCCCACTTGATAAAATTTAACTCAATATCCTTTTGTAGATTAACGGATGACAGTATTAATAAATTAGTTTTAATGTCCACTTTGTCGTGAGATTTGTAGGTAAAGTGGCAAAGTTTCATTTAATGGATTAAATATGATTTTTTTTCCTTTAACTTGTATAACTTACAGTGAATTTAGTTCTTTTAAATTAAATTTAATAAATAAGAATTTAAAATGTTAAATAAATTTAATAAAATTTAATTAAAATAACTAAATTTATGTATTTTTTAAAGATATGAAACTAAATTTGTCTAAAATTTAAAATTTTAAAGAGTGATTAATTCTAATTTTATGTAAAATTTTAATTTTTACGAATAAAAACATATTTAATATTAAAGTCATCACATTCAAGATTTTGTTCTTTTCTAATTTAATGGTAATTGAGAAAGAGTTTTCGATGACTTAAGAAAAGAGGATATTTATAAATTTCAACTCCCAACCAACATCAAACTTTTGAAAATACTTAAATGAATTTCGTAGTCGAGACTAAAGAATAAAAACGACTTAAAAGAGTGAATGGAAAGAAGAAGAAAGATATTTATAAATTATTTTGGATCTTTAATTGTTAGGAGAGTGACTATTGCGCTTAGTTGAAGAAGCAAATATGCAGAACGGAATATTTAGTTGTGTTGTGTAGAAAGATTGATCCCAATGATGTTATGAGAGGAACCGTGTGTGGACCAAGCAGAGAGCACCTTATGAAGAAGTGTCTGGGTTTTGGGTCCAACACAAAGATTTATATATATTTATATTCTGTGCGTTTAGTGGTAAGAAGAGGAATAAGGAGGCAAGAACGACGTAGAAGATAAAGTTTTATAATGTTTCACAGGAGTCAACGTCCATGTCCTTTCCTTCCTACGGAATACGTGGAATATCTGTCACTACATAAAATATGCAAACACAGAACAAAGCGTGGACATTGTTTTATTGGCTCTCTAAATCAAAACCAAAATATTAAAACATTAAGCATTAAAATGGTTCATATGCTGCAAATTTTCCAAAACATTTTCCCACCCTCTTGTCTAATCACCTTTCTTTCTGCCGGCTTCTCCTACCCCACTCTGCAAAATAACAACAATTAACAATCTCTGTCAAATAAAAGAAATTTGACGGGATCAGCTTCATTTTCTTTTTAATCTTTTCTTCTTTCATTTAACTTTGAACAAAGTACCAGAGTGGAATCCAATTTTTGCCGTCCTTCTAGTGCTGGAGAGGTCAATATTAAAAAATTTGTCTATTCATAGCAATAATTATAAGTTGGTGTTTTTAACTTGTTTTTATTCTGTCTAACTTAGAAAATTTCACGAGTTATAAATGGAGTAGGACGGACTCACAAACCAACTTGTGTTTTTCTTTTTTAAATGAATAATAATAATTTTTTTATATAATATTATTTAAATAATATAAATCTGTGATAATATTTTAATTCAAAATCATTAATATTTATCAATTATTTTTCAATTATTAACTATAACTAAATAATTTAATATGTAAAGATAATAATTATTTTCAATTAAATATATATTTCAAAAATCACTTTGGATTGGGAAAATCTAGGTATTTCTTTAACAAAAAAACTAAACACTAATTACGTAAAATATAAATATTTGAAGATTCATCTCTCTTAACCTATTTTAATTACACATGTCTAGTATAAACTTCTAATTATGTTTTTAACCACAAAATAAATACTCTAGATTAATTTTGGCTCAAAATATCAATGGACAAATCTTATGATAATTGACTAGAAATTACAACACACAGCAATGATATAAAAGAGGGTTAAATATGTATTTGATCCCTCAAGTTTTAGTTAAATTTGGAATTAATTTCTTTTTAAAACTTTTGACCAATTTAGTCCTTCATTTTTTAAAATGCGTAAATTTAGTTATTTTAATCAAATTTTGTTAAGTTTATATGACATTTCAAACTTATTTCATGATAATATTTGAATTATTTATACCGTTTGACACATTTTTGTTTCAATGTTAACTCAAATATTATCATAAAATGTGTTTAAAATGTTAAATAAACTTAACAAAATTTGGTAAGAAGGACTAAATTCACGCATTTTTAAATATGAAGAACCAAATTAGTATAAAATTTTAAGAAGAGACTAATTCCAAAATTCATTAAAATTTGAGAGATAAAAAAACATATTTAACCCTATACAAAATAATACTTGTTTTTAGGAAAGTATAAAAAAAGGTCGTTCCTGTTAAAATTATTGATATCATACACGACCTGCTCATTAAAGGAGGTTGGTCAAGATATAATTAATGGGTGAGTTTTTTTTTTTTTTTCCTTTAAATCTTTTCATCGAATATTTTTTAGATGCTTGTTAAATCTTTTCCTAAAAAATAGTAAAAATAGAAGTTACAAACATTTTTTTATTTTTTTATAAATGTAGCTTATTATCATTTAATATAAATGTGCGCGAAATATGTTTTAAAATACCCGAAATATATATAGTTTCTGTTTTTTGAAAGGATCACTTATTTTTTAATCAATACTTTTAAAAATATTTTATTTTTAAACTTAAATCGACTGGTCCAATATTTTTAGGGTAAATCGTATAAAATATTAAATACGTGTTTTCTTATTTCTTTAAAATTAAATATTTCTTTTGAATCTGCTCTTAATAACGGGGTAGAGCGCGAATCGCGATTTTAATAAGTGAATTTTGTAATTAAAAATAATTTGGTTATATATTTAAGGTATAATTATTAATTTGGTCTCCCAATATTTTGAGTAAGTTTAATTTGGTCTCTAAATTTTTGGAAGGTTCAATTTGGTCACTAGATTGTTGGAAGGTTCAATTTGGTATTTTATTTTTTTAAAGTGGTTCAATTTAATACCTCTCGTTATATTACGCATAACATCGTTTCTACCATGGTGAGTTGTCATGTCACTATGGTGGGTGAAGTTGTTAATTGGGTTGGTTTGTTTGTTGGGTATAGTTAGTGATGTCAAAAATATTCGTACCGTGGGTATCCGCGGATAAAACCCACAATGGGTAGGAAATGAATATTAAAAATGGATACCCGCTACCCGTGGGTACGAGTATTTTTGATACCCGCATGTTAACGGGCAAGTACGAGTATCATAGTATCTGTACCCGTGGATACCTGTACCCACTAAACTTTAATTCACAAAAATACCCTTATATATAAGCTGCACAGTCTTCATTCTTCCAACTTCAAGTATTGGTACGTTGTCTTCTTCCAAGTACATCCCTTGACATTTTTCCCTTTTCCTTCTTTGAAATTGGGCATATACATCAAACCATATATAGATAGTGACGTTTATGGTATGCTTCTTGTCTAATGATGGAATCAAAATAAGAATAATTGGCATGTGACAGTTGAGGCTTATTATTTGATTATTTTTCAGGAATCAATCGGAAAAAGTGGACTTATTGATCAAAACACTAATTAAAGAATTTTCATTCTGTTGAACGTTATTTTATATTTATTTTTATAATTATTTGGACTTGTATGAACTTGAGTTAGTTTGAAATTTATTTAAAATTTATGACAATGATGTATTTTATTTTATTTTATTTGAATTTATGATTAAATATTTATTTTTTAAATAATTTTGTAAATACCTGCGGGTACTCGTGGATATCCGCGGGTATGAAAAAAATAGACGGATACCCGACGGATATGGATAAGGGTATGGGACGGATATTTATCTAGCAGGTAGGGTATGAGGGAGCTACTACCCGTACCCTACCCACCCCGTTGACATCCCTAGTGTAGTTTTAGTTAACATCATTTTAATCTCTCTATTGATGTTTTCTTAATAAGTGTAGTCAGTATAGTACTTAGATTAATTTGTTGGACCGTAACAATTCATGATCGTACAAACGACATTAATTGAAACATAACGAAAAGTACTCAACTGATCCACTCTACAGCATAAAGATACCAAATAAAACTTTCAAAAAATTCAGAGCCCAAATTGAATCAACTAAAAAATTGAAAGAACAAATCAATAATTATACATATATCTAACTACCGTTATGTTCAGATCATCTCGGGTAAGTTTTTCATGTATTGCTAGTGTTAACGACTAAAATATATGTTTAACTTTTTTAAAAATAAGTCGAATTTTTAGAATGACGAAAATAATATAAATTCTTTTAATATATATAACATTTTAGGAATTTTAGTGGCACCCATAACATATTTCTCTCTGAGAAAGGCCAAAATAAAATAATCAAATTACATTTCTCAACAAAGCAATTATAGCACCAAATTGAATTCGGGTCTCTATTGAGATTTCACAAATTTATATATCATATAGCACACTAAAGTGAGACCAAACACTGAGTCTTCAAATGTCATAAGATCATAAATACACATAATAATATATGACAACAGAATATCCATGTCCCGTGACACACCAGTAATTCGCACTCTACCGCTGATCAAATGTATTGATTTCAACATTAAGATTTTTATTAAAAATATCTCAATCAAAATACTACAATTTTTTTTTTTATAATTAATGACTTACAATAAATACTTGATAACTAAAAAAATATAATCACTTTGACTATTTTTACTAATTAAGTATTGGTTCCCGTAAATAATTATATTCATTTACTATTTATTTATCAGAGTTGATTAAATGTTTGTGAATTATTCAGATATAAATAGGTTAAAATACCTTTTTTGTCCCAATTTTTGTCAAATTTTTTCAAATAAGTCTTAATTTTGGTTTTGTATTCAAATAGGTCCCAATTTTCGTCAATTTTGTTCAATTGGGTCTTTTTTTGCTAACACTGTTTAAATAATTAATGGCCATGAACAGTGACGGCCACGTGTCACTTCGTGGTTTTTTTGAATTTTTTTGAATTTTTTTTAAATTTTTTGAATTTTTTTTGAATTTTTTTAAAAATTTTTAAATTTTTTTTAAATTTTTTTTAAATATACACGTGTCAACCTAGGAGCGTGCCACGTGTCACTTCGTGGTTTTTTTGAATTTTTTATTTTATTTTATTTTAATTTCTTTTGAATTTTTTTGAATTTTTTTTAAATGTCCACGTGTCAACCCAGTAGTGTGCCACATGTCAAAGTCAATATTCTATATTCAATTTGGTCCCTATATTTGTTATTTTTGTTCAATTAGGTCCTAATTTTTATTAACATTAACCAATTTGGTCCCTATTGAAGATGTGAACAAATTTAATTTTTATATCAAAGTTATAATGATGTGAATTTTAATATATTATATAAAAATATTTAATAAAAAATGTGAATTTTAATTTAAAAATTAAATTTGGTTTTAATTTGGAGAGGGACCAAATTGGTTAATGTTAACAAAAATTAGGACCTAATTGAACAAAAATAACAAATATAGGGACCAAATTGAATTTAGAACATTGACTTTAACACGTGACATGCTATTGGGTTGACACGTGAACATTTAAAAAAAATTTAAAAAGAATTTAAAAAAAATTCAAAAAAAATTCAAAAAAATCACGAAGTGACACGTGGCACGCTCCTGGGTTGACACGTGTACATTTAAAAAAAAATTTAAAAAAATTTAAAAAAATTCAAAAAAATTCAAAAAAAATTCAAAAAAATTCAAAAAAACCACGAAATGACACGTGACCATCACTGTTCATGGTCGTTAATGATTTAAACGGTGTTAGCAAAAAAGGACCCAATTGAACAAAATTGACAAAAATTGGGACCTATTTGAATACAAAACCAAAATTAGGACTTATTTGAAAAAACTTAACGAAAATTGGGACAAAAAGGTATTTTAACCATATAAATAAGTGAATTGGCAACTGTATTTTAAAATTATAATTTAAAAAGAAAAATTAATAATTAGTCCATGGAAGCAAGTGTGTTTGTTTATCGCCAATAAATTCCTATTGACAGAACATAAATATTCGTTATGCAAAATAACGCAACCAAGTTGCATGAGCCCAACTGCGTGTGGTATTTATCATCATAATATCACCGACATGAACTTTGTCGTCCAATAATAAGTACTTTTTGAAGAAAAGTGAGTATATTTTTACGTTGAAGAAGTATCATATAGTAGTGGAGGAATCAAACCCAAATTATAATCATATATATATTCCTGTATCATCAAATCCAAGGGAATATCCCACACATATATGCCGCAATACCACAAATTTATTAATGCCAAGATCCTGCAATTTTAAGGGGTGGCTTAGTGATCATCATAATCTCCAAAAATAGTACACAGATACCCTTAAATATGTTCATAATAAATTCCCACTAATGCCTGATTTACATTATAAAATTTATATTGGCAATGTTGCTACGTTTGGAGGTTGAAATTGGATTTACCATAATAGATGCATGTCACACAAATAGTTTAGAACTTCAGTTCAGATTAAAATTATACACAGCTCTGCTGATCTTGTTTTCAGATGCTATCGAAGACTTTATAGTAGTTGTTTTCATTCTTTTGGTTATTGTTGGAGTCCTTATTTGATCTTTCCGATTAACTATAAAACGGCATAAACAACATAAATGACAACTCGTTTTTCACTACAATTGTACTCATATACTCTGTTTACTCTTAACTAAATATTCCTTTGACTCCAAAGCATAAGTCGTTCGCAACGCAACAACCATGCATCAAGGTGTCTACTTAATCTTGGATGTACTGAATAAGTGTGTTCAACACTAAGAGTATGGAGTCAAAGTTACTTTGATGCAAAACCGTTTTGCATTTATTTAGTTACGAAGCTTGTTATGTTGTTTGTTATGAAGCTATTTGTCAAAGTGACTTAAAAACTTGATTACTTGATTTTTTGGCTTTCAAATTGTTGAAAATATTTTTTTATATAGTGTGACAATAGTGTTGCGGTAATGTCTCAGTAATGTCTCAAAATAACAGAAGTTCTACATGCTTATAGCATTTTCATATAAAATTTTTGTTTTTTGGAGATAAAGTTTTGGATTTTCAAATTTGGATTGAGCATACTGCGATAGAAAATATGTTAACAGATACATTGACTAAAAGCTTAGTTATTTGAGTTTTTCAGAATCACGTAATTCATATGAATGTGGTTAAGTCTTTTGATTACGAGTTTAGTGAAAGTATGAGATTTACAATTTATATTATTATGATTTTCATGATATTTAAATTTATCAATGACATCATTTTCATTACATCTCTTTTAGCATATAAAGATGTATGAACTATTTTGAGATCACATATTTATTATGTTTTGTTTTTATTTTATATTTTATTATTATATTGTTATTAGTATGGATTAATATTAATCAATAAATTATATTATTTGTTAGTATCAATTATATTGCAAATGGTTACTAATTTGATGAATAATACATAATTTTGAGTTTCTAATAAAATGTCTGTGATGTGTTAAATTGTTTAGTGAACTGTCTCTAGTGGACTTGAATATTTAGTAACTTATTACGACATTCCTAATCTCTGGTCGTAAGATATAAAACTAATATCATATTAGTAACCGGTTAGTAACGTAAAATCATATTTGTTAGTTAGGTTCTAGAATAATGAAAGAGAATGATATCCTGAAATGCACTTTCATCATACAGTTGGATCTTTTATTTGAGTCGGGACACACAATCATTTTAAACACATACTTTTAAATATACTGTAATCTGTATCGAAGTTTTTTTCAACTTGATTTGTGAAATTCTTTTGAAAGATGAACTATCTTCATTTACGCAAAAGAACCAGCCATAGTGCTGCAAAGCTATAAACGTGAAATAAGCAGTAGTATACATATTTCCACTCTTTGAACATAAAAGATAACCAAAAATTATGAGCATGTCCATGGTGAATTTTGACACTGAAAGGCACTGACTGGAATCTATAAAGAGAGGTCCAACTTGCGAATGACAAAACAAAAGAGTATCTATGGTTGAAAGAATAAAAGAGTAAACGAATGTCCTTTGATCTTGATTCTTCTCTTCCACTTGTTCTCCACCATCGCGATTCACAAAGTGGTTTCAAGGGAACGAAGAACAAGTCTCTTTATCTTCTGTCATTTTACAAAATATACTCATCCAACATGCCTAACCAGTAACCCTTCCCTCCAACTTATAAAGGGGCCAGCTTGGTTGTTGTTTTCCCATACCATTACTCGCCTCAAGCAATAGTTTCCTTTTCTTTCTTCCATTGCCTTAAAGTTAAAAACTTCATTCCATACATATTGAGATGGAATCATCTTGGACCCAAAGGCAAAACAAAGAATTTGAAAAAGCCCTGGCTAAGTATGATATAGAAACCCCAGATAGGTGGCAGAATATTGCCAACGAGGTGGGAAAATCAGTGGAGGAGGTTAAAAGGCAATTTGAGATCCTCAAAGAAGATGTCAGACGCATTGAGCGTGGTCAAGTGCCATTCCCCTACAGAACAAACAATTCTAACACTAATTAAGCCATTGCTGTCAAAAAACACAGGTACTGCACCACCTTTTTCTTCATTTTGCTTTCAACACTTCTTTCTTTTATGCTACTATCTTCTATCCTCATTAACCTACTTCTTCATTTCCTTACATTTTGCTCCAACTGAAGCTGTTTTCAGCCCTTAGTCTAATCAAATTCTTAACATTGAAACATTTTTGTGTATAATATCCCTTCCTCTACTATTGGCAGATCATGATCCAGGGTCCAACAAAATTGAAGACCGGCGACGATTATAATCGTATCTAAATAAATGAAAGTATTATCAGCAGTGAACTGTAGAAATCTAACTGTAAGCAACCGTGTGTGATTGCTATAGTTTTTTAGCACTAGTGTCGAACGTAAAAGAAAAAAAAAAGTATGGAGTAGATGCATTTACGAATTAATCACGTTTGTAAACCGGTACTACTGATTATTAATAAGTATATAATTTGTCTACCTACTCCTATGCACGTGTGGTTACAAAAGCTAAAGAAAGCAAGTTTCAAGAACAGCAGAATGCTCTGAATAATAAAGCTAATGGATAAGCATGCTTATCGTACGATTTAATTTTTTTCTCTAAAAGAATTGTACACGATAAACAATCCCGTACCTGCTAGAAGTTTGGCCTGGACTTAGGGTTCTTGTGACTCTGTCCATGCAAGGTGTAAAACAAAACAAGAATAGATGTGAACGAGAACTGAAGCTTATGTAGAATGGTATTCCTGGACTATCATGCTTACTTTTCGTTAAAATAAGAAGGAAATAAAGAAAGAGAGAAAGAAAAAACAATGGAGAGTAGGATTGATGGGACAATGAGAGAGGTAGTGCATGTTTGGTTCAGATTCGGTGCAAGTTTGAGTCTAAGTCTCACATTAACTAGAAATGAAAAAGTAGAGTATTATATAAGAATAAAGACCCATCAACTCATTGTCTTAAGATTTTAGATTGAGAGTAGTGTCAATGTCTTATATGATTGAGTTCAGGTTTCATTGGGGTTCTATCTTCCCGGTGATACCTTCTCCTTAAAATCCTAACAGGTATATGTTTTATTTTCAAAATCAATTAAAAGATAAAAAATTTGTTGAATTGATTAAGTTAAAATCAATTTTTCAACACAACCAAATAAACTCGTAGTGTAGAAGAAAAGAATATGGTGATTCGGTAACTGAGATGGGAATTTGGAAGCGATGGGGTGGTACTGTGGTGGGAAAAAGTGGAGCACAGTATCAGAAGAAAGGAATGTAGGTCAATGGTCTCAGAAGGGAACAAACAAAGCAAAGAGTTGAAAATTGAAGTGATAGGGTAGGGATAGATTAGATTGAGGTTGCGATTTCCTACTTCATACACCTTGTATTAAGCATCTCTTCTTCAATTTTGCAAACTTTTTTTGAAATACGGTGGCTAGTTTAGTTTTGCTAGTATCATACAAACTTACGTTCAACAAATTTCTTTACGAAAAAGGCAGAGAAGTTAACATACTTAACGAGACTTCACATTATTTTACGGTATAAATAAGTTTATAAGGCAGTAATACAGTAATACAGACTTAAATGAAGGATGACACTAATTGAAATAGTGCCTCCAACTTCGTGTGTTATTATTATTATTTTTTTGTTAATACTAAAAACCTTGTATAAAACTTAAGTTTAGTATTCATCGTACCACATTAGTGTATTCTAATAAAATTGACGACAATATCTATTTTATGTAATTTCTAAATCACTTGTTTTGGACATAGATATATTTCTACTTATCTAATTTAAGACACTTGTTTTGGACATAGATATATTTCCTTTACAAAGAGTTGCAATATATGAAATTGTTGAAAATTTTTGTAAGATTGATTATGATGTGTACATTTAAAACTCCTACCCATTTATCGTACATGTTCCACACTTTGGTGACGACTTTACATAAAAAAAAAAAGAGATGACTTGTACTTTCGTCTTACTCTCCACTCAGAGTACATACATACATGACTATTCAATAGAACTCTTCTTCACCTAAAATTGATCTTGGTAGGTACATCATTTATCATAATAACCATGCTAAATATATAAAACGTTGATGGAATAGTTTTAACCCTTCATTGACTATCAAAGAATACCAATTATTCTCTAATTAAAGAAGAATTATCTTAAAGCATTTATAAATAAGACAAATTTTCTTTCACAATTAAATAATTGATTATTTATATTATTAGGTCATAATACAACAAGTAATTTAATAAGCCAAATAACAACATGTAAAGTTTGGTAAGAAGTACTAATTACACAAACCTAAAAAACAATCACAAAAGTCCTACAAGGACAAAATAAAATATTACACAATATTCATAGTGTGTGAGAATTAGCTCAAATTAAATTAACTTGAAGCATATTTTTCTTACTTTATAGCTTCCTAGTCGTCAACAAGTGTTGCACCACTCTTCATTTTGTATTTAATAAGTTTATTGAACAATAAAGAATATGAAAAACAGTGTACTAAAAAAATAATTTCTAACTTTCATTCCTCTCTTACAACGCACTTCCTGTATCTGGTGTTGTTGAGAACAATATTTGGATTGTAATTAATTTGGCAAGTAGTAACAATGGAGAGTACAACTTGTTGTAATGAAGGAGTATCTTTGGTTAAAAACAATTAAAGGGAAGTCCACTGTTTTTATTCTCATCTTCCACTTGCTTATGTTGTCTCACAAGATCTTCTGCCCATTTGGAAGATATATTCTGCCAAAAGATTCAATCTAACCAGCAACACATCTCTTTAAAGAGAAACCTTGGCTATCTCTTTCCCACATACCAACCATTATATCACTCTTCTTTCTCTAGGGTCAAGCCCTAACTGTTTTTGTTTTTTCTGTTTACACTTTACATTTATTGAAAATAGTTCAAGTGTGAATCAAAGCCTCATATTGGATATAATAGACAAAGTTAAACATTATATAAAATGTAAGACTCATGAACTCATTACTTTAAAAGTTCAGGATAATAGTGGTATCAAATATCTTATATGTGTAAAACAAATGTCATATATATAGAATTATAATTTCTCAATAACTATAACCCTATAACCCATCCCAAACCATATGAAACATAACGCAACAATGATATCAGAGCACTATAAACCGTATAACCCATACCAAACCATATAAAACATTACCCAACAACAATCACCTAGAGAAATCAAATAACTATTAAAAAATTGTTGAACATGTGCTATTAAATAACTATTTTGTTTTTTGAATTTTTCCTTTTAAACCTAAAACAATTAGTACTTAAAAAAATTTGAGAAATTTTCTTTTGAAAACTAAAGCAATTAATGCTAGAAAAAAAATAAGACTTTATTCTTTTGTAAACATAAAACAAACCTTGAGTTTTGAGTTGGTCGGGACAATACGACAACAAGGAAACACCATGTAGATGGCAGAATATTTATTTGATTTTCTGTTTCCAAACAATTTGACCGTTTACTGATATAATATATATGTTTTAAAAAGCATATGCAATTCAAGCTTTTGGTGAACTAAGTTAATATAATAATATGTTTCGGTATATTACATTGCCAATTTTTTTGTTATGTAAGTTAAAGGACTAAACTAAATTGTTCCGATCGCTATATATATGATTTTTTATTTCGGTTTTGTTTATTATTTTGAAGATTTGATGGAATATTTTTAAAATAAATTAATTCAGTATTTTTTTTTATAGTACAAAGAGTATTTTATTCACTTAATCTCTTAAAATTAATTCATAAAAACAACCCTTAATGTTGCAAACAATAAAAGCTTATTTATGTTTTGAGATTCTAATATAATTCAGTTTCTATTAAATTTTGGTCGTGGTCTTTAAGATTTTAAAACTTCTCAAGTGTGTTCCTATAATTAGATATAATTAGATGTGACGGTCAGATAACAGTTATTGTGCGTTGTCAATTTCTATAAATAACGAGTTATTTTTTAAATATTTATTGTATTTAATAAAAATTATATTTAAATTTAATTAAAATTATAAAAGTAAAAAAAAATATTAAAAAAATATAAAATATATAACTACACACTTAGAAAATAAAATTATAGATTAACAAACTACAAATTATAAAATAATATAATTTCATAGTTACAGAATTATAAATTATAAGTTATAAGTTTGCGATATTTATAAAAATATTAATTCATTTTTATATTTTTCGATTCTTACAGAAATCGAAATATATAAATCGATTTAAAATGTCAAAAATACATTAATAAAAACTACATTTGCTCCCGTGACACTCGATCCAGAAGCAAACTAAACCCAAACTAAACAACATTTTAACATAAAATATAATATAAGTATCATTATCACCATACCACAAGGTTTACTCATTTCATGCATTCTCAAATTCATACAATAAACAATATAGAGGAAGAATGAAGAAAATATCAAGATAACATATTTGCTTTGGAAGATATGTTTTCAGTTGACCCAACTTGGATAACATTAAGACAAATAAAAGCGAGACAATCGATAAATGTTTGCCGAGGTGGACAAATCACGTATGGATTCAGGAAAAATATTTCTTAAATATTGGGTTTTTTTTTATATATTTTGCTAATAAAAAAATTTAATCTATAAACGTCAGACCTCAATCAAATAGATATATTAAAGAAAAAGATATATGTTCAATTAAAGAAATGTAAAGAGAAGAAAATTTTGTTAAATTAAAATTTTTAAAATAAACGAAAGAAATGACATGTAACTTATTTACAAATATCATATCTAAATTATTTTAATATTTAATATTAAAATATTATTAGATGCTGCCATAATCTTCTCTTCAACCCTAAAAAATGAAAAATAAAACGGAAAATCAAGATGTGACGTTCTCCAATATTATTCAAAATCCCATATTCCCTTGGACGGTGCTAATTGCTAATCCGAATATATTTGTCTAACAATATGAGTATTTCTTCGTAAATTAGAAATATTTATATTTAATTGGTTTATTGTTTATCCTACCCTTTAGCATGTCTAGATCTTCTGAACCATGCCAGCCACTCACAATTGCTTTTTCTCTAAAAGGTTTCAACTTTTTCAAAAAAAAAAATATATATATATATATATATATATATATATATATATATATATATAAGATAGGTTATTAGTAATACACGTGTGACACATTCTCCTGTATCTTGAATTTCTCCGGGTTTGATAGATTTGGAATATATTTGAGATTTGTTTCTATTTATATTATATACGAAACTTTTAACATTTATTTTTATGTTTAAACATATAAAATTAGATATTAATCTGTGATTATTATGAAATGTATAGATGTCCATTGAGTTGCTAGTAGTTACCTATGATTGATTGTTATTGATATTAGCATTAGTGTTGTAACCATTGAGTTGTATCTCTTGGGTTGCCTTTTGTATCATTAAAAGGGACTTCTCCTGTTGATAATGACACACAAAAAATCAATTCCTACTCTCTATTCTCTTCTCTCCTTTATTTTATAACACGTTATCAACACGAAGACTATCCAACTAAGTTAGTGGAGATGTTTTCTCTTTAAGGATAATGTTCTGCATACCCAAATCCAGGTTCTTTCTAACTCTTTCCTTATTGACAATTTTGTCTTATATTCTTATTTTTTTGTGATAAAAAATTATTTGACTTTATCAAGTTTCATCTGTCTTATTATTATCATTATTATTATTATTTTATTGTGATGTTGATTATTTTAATTATTGTCTATATTAATTTTATAGTCTCATAAATAAAATTTGATTATTATCAATATTTTATGAGCTAGTTTAAAAAAAAGTCAAACCTTACAAAATTTGAATTTATGACTTTTGATATTATAAGAAAAAATTATTCATATTCTTGAGTATTAGAAACTGAAATACATCTAGATGCGATGAGTCTTGATGATGCTCTAAAAAAAGGAAGAAAGATCTTATAACAGCAATATCGTGAAAACATTATTTCACAAATATTCTCAAATTATGTATACCTTCTTATGACTAAACAAAACAATGAGTTTTTGATGAAAAATCATGAGATCAAATTGGTTATGCTTCATTCCCAGAAGTGAATAGAACAACATCCATGAGACTAAATTGGTTATGCTTCATTCTCAAAAGTGAATGCAGCAACATCTGATCCATATTTTTGTGATCATAAAAGAAATTTCAAAGAGAAATTTTGTCATCAGAAGTGGAACAATGGTATAAAAATGAGAAAAGAAGAAGATGAAAACAATGATAGATAATATGAAAATATAATTTATTACTACGGTGGTAAAGACTATTTGGGTCATACTTGTCTTACATAAAAACATCCTAATAAAAACAGGGATAAGAACATAGAAACACACTTTGTGTTTATAAAAATATGGATGTCACTCATCTTGATGTTGTTTTTCTTAGCTAAACTAAATGGAAGTATTAAGAACTTTATTTTATAAAATTGTAGAAGAAGTTTTTATGTGACAGTACAAAATATAGTTTTATATATTAAATTATTTTTATTATAATTTAATTGAAGGTGAATTCTCTATGGCATTATTACTATATGTTTGGTGTTGGTTATCTATAAGTAAGAATCAATATTTTCTTTTATATTACGAAATGTATATGTGAAATGAGTGTATAATGAACATTTCTTATTATATACAGTAATTGTTATAAAAGTGTGAATGTATAATATAAATACTTTTTAATATTGGATGACAGATGAATAACATTATTAAACTTGAATTGGTATTATGTAGGGAATATGCATGATAATTAAAATGTCTTTCCTAGAAAAAATATATATATATATATATATATATATATATATATATATATATATATATATATATATAATGTCCCATGATAGAAATAGAAATGTTGAATTTTATTAATTGCATATTTTTAAATGTTGAATACAAAAAGTCATCATTTGTGCCTTTACATGCACAAGTTAAATGAAAAAAATATATTTATGGTACATTAATTGATTGAAATTGAATTAGTGGATGTAACTGAATTTGTACAGTAAATTGACGTAACAAGGGACAATGAAGTAACTTTTAAATAAAAGTAAATAAAAAGGACCATGCATTTTTGGCTGTAGAAAATTTAGGTTTTGGAAGGTAATAAATTTGAACTGAGTAGTATTAAAATATAATGGGTAAATTAAGATTGCATTAAATGATATATTAAAATAAAATACATTTTTTTGTAAGAATGTGAAGAGTTTTGATATGGATTTGTGGTTCTAATTTTATTATACTATACATATATAAAGGTTCAAAGATTTTGGATATGATATTTTATACTTTTAGTTTTATTTGATATTATTTGATAATATATGACTTGCGAAGTTGATTAATTTTGGATGATACCTGCAACAAATTGAGGTTATTAAGTTCATTAAAATTTAAAATTTAAAATTTAATTTATATATATATATATATATGATCATTTTAATATGCAGTAATATTGGATAGACTAAATATATTGTATTTGCTGATAGTGCAAGAATTAAACTCTCAAGATTATTAATTTATTTTTCTCATGTTTGGTTATTTGAGAAGTCAATATTAGCATTATTTTTATATCACAAATAATATTTTAAAGGCTCCAGAAGAGCTACTACACTTCTACAAAGAAGTCTAATAGAAACTTATTAAGTTCTAAAGATATTTGTCTAAATAGATATCATATTGAGACAAACAATGAAGAAGATATGAAATATCTTTATATCAATGGACTTGGGTTGAATAAAAAAAATGTGTATTGAAGAAATTATCAATCTTCTCTTATGGCTTGCACTACACATGTATCAGTACAATTGAAATGCATATCATTGTAAACCAGAAGTTTACTAATCAAAAAGGAATTCCTTGTTTGGCATGATCAATTGGGTCATCCTAGATTTATCATGATACGAAAAAATAGTTGAAAACTCTTGTGGACACCCACTTAAGAGTCAAAAAATTTCTTCAATCCAATGATTTCTCATGTAATACATGTTTACAAGGAAAGTTGATAATAAGACCATCACCAGAAAACTTTAGAAATGAGTCAATATCATCTTTTGGAATGAATACATGGTGATTTTGTGGTCCAATGCGCCCATCATGTGGATCATTTAGATATTTCATGGTTTAATTGATGCATCAACTAAATGGTCACATGTTTGTTTATTATCAACTTGCAATCAAGCATTTGCAAAGTATTAGCACAATTAGTTAAGTTAAGAGATCACTTCCCAGATTATTCGTTTAAGAAAATTTGTCTTGATAATGCTGGTGAATTTACATCTTATGTTTTTCATGAGTATTGTATGTCAATGGGAATTGTTGTTGAACATCCAGTAGAACATATGTTCATGCTCAAAATGGACTTGTAGAATTATGAATAAAACGTCTAAAGTTGGTTGCAAGACCATTACTTATGAGAGCTAATCTTCCAAT
>Ga0214542_1003938_pt1 | contig 29780 bp, 25 predicted proteins | sample CNSS1metaG_FD_160096 | JGI IMG/M metagenome (GOLD analysis project Ga0214542, IMG submission 160096) | Root nodule microbial communities from cowpea collected in UCLA plant growth center, Los Angeles, California, USA - CNSS1 | ecosystem: Host-associated > Plants > Roots > Nodule | place: USA...
AGGTTTGAATGGGGGAAAGATTAGATGGTGTGTCCCTGGGCTGCCCAAGTCGCATGTCATTTCTTGTGGGGATTTCCCTAACGTCCCTCTGATAGGTACCAGAAGTTGTGTGAATTATAACCCTGTTCTGGCTCAACGGCAGTTTGGGTGTCCAATTAAGAGCTCTCCAACTCCAGAATCTTTGGTCGCCATATGGACTTATTATGAAGAAGGAATTTCTCAAGATCTAATTCGACGAGTTAGGAGTGCCTGGGGTGAGGTTTTGCGTGCAGAAAAAGACCCAAGGCCATGGGTAATGGACGGGAAAATATCTTACCGACGATGGATTCTGGAAAGGGTTAATATGATCAAGTTACCTTTCAAATCGGACTCCCCTGCTCCGGAGCGATTGGAACCTGCTGAGTCTGAGGAGGTGAAAGGGCTAAAAGAAGAGATCGAGAAGATGAAATTAAAAAATGCCAAATTAATTAACGAGCTTCAAAGTCTCCGACATGAGTATGTGGATCTGAGGCGTGATAATGAGGAAATGACAAAAGCGTATGAAGGGATTCTTAGGCAACAAAGAGAAGAACGAGATCATGCTTTCAGAGTGAAACAGGATTTGGCCGCAGCAAGCACCGCATTAAAATCAAAGGACCGAGAGAGAGATGCAGCAGCAGCATCTAAGCGCCAAAGGGATCAGTTGTGTGAAGAATTTAAGAGAGAGAAAATTGAAGCACTGAGACGGTTGCACAATGCTCAAATGAGAATTAGTGAGGTTGAACAACAAATGAGAGAGGTGGTGTCGACCTATGAGGTGAAGATGGACGAGGAGCGTTGGCATAGAGCTGAATTGGAAAAGGAACATCGAGAGGTGATCAGTCGGATGAATGAGTACACAGCCGAGCAGGAAATGACTATAGAACATTGGAAGAGATGTTTCTCACAGCTAGCTGCCTTGGCGAATGGAGCAATTGAAGAAATCCCACGATTATTAGCTGAAGCAGAGGCTGCACTACCGATCTTCAATCCGCCAAGGGAGATTGAAGCTTTCTTTAATCATTGCAAGAAGTTGATGAGGGAGATGAAGAGCATGATAGTCAGGGGTAGGGAATAGGTTTTATTTCTTTTCTTGTTTAATCAATGTAGAAGACTTGTTAATGGTTGGGTTGTATCAGTTTCGTGTTAATTTCTATGATATATTTACCTTAACGTTCTCACAGCTTTAAAATTTCCGACTAGAATAAATGTTTTGCATTCATTTTATTTCTTTTCATTCTTCATAATTCATTTCATTTAACGAAATAATAGAGCAAAATCAAATACGACGGCAAAATTTCCACGACACCCTTATCGCACACGAGCTAACCACAGAAGCATGGAAGATTGGGAAGAAGCCCATGAAGCTGTGAAGGCTGACATTAACGAGCTAAAGGATCAAGTGGGCCAAATCCTAGAGGTTTTGAAGTCACTGAAGGCTTCAGGGGAGGCCTCATCCGCTAGGGTCGAGGAGAATGCTCATTCTTATAGTACGCCTCTAGGCGCGTCAGTTCCGTTCCCCATGTACGGCTTGCCTCCGGGATACACTCCTCCAGTTGGAGAATATTCAGATGCAGAACAAACTTCTTTCTCTTTTCCTGCAGCTAACAACACACTATCGAACAGTACTCAAGGGCCGATGTTAGCTTCGACACCCGTGACAGGAGCGGAGATGAATGAGACAGTCACATTCACAGGACCGAGGATGACTGTGGCGCCCCAGCCTCCGAAAACATTCATCGATGCAGATGCTGCGACTAAAGCTGCACCACACGCTACAGTCCAAGCAATATCCACTGTTGTTGATGGGGCTAAGAGTAAGCTTGAAATTCTTGAGGAAAGGATTCGTGCCATTGAGGGTGGTGGAAGCTATGGGTTCGGTGATGTGGCGAGATTAAGCCTGGTTCCTGGTGTGATGATACCACACAAGTTTAAGGTCCCAGAATTTGAAAAGTATCACGGCACCACATGCCCTAAAAGCCATCTGACAATGTACGGTAGAAAGATGGCTACTTATGCCTATGATGAAAAATTGCTAATACATTGTTTCCAAGATAGTTTGGCTGGGGTAGCATTGAATTGGTATACACACTTGGAGCCATCTTGTATTCATTCCTGGATGGATTTGGCCGACGCCTTTGTGAAACAGTATAAATACAACACAGATAGTGCGTCAGATAGATTGCAATTACAAAACATGGCCAAGAAGGATACTGAGCCCTTCAAGGAATATGCACAACGGTGGAGAGAGTTGGCTGCTCAGGTTGAGCCACCACTACTTGATAAGGAGATGGTGGCGACGTTTGTAAACACACTGCAATCACCATTTTATGAGCATGTGTTGGGGAATGTGTCTTCCAATTTCGCTGATATCATTATCATAGGGGAAAGAATAGAAATCAGGTTAAAAAGTGGAAAGATTGCATATGGCCCATTCGCGGCTGCAACTCCTAAGAAACCCAATTTTATTTCGGAAAGAAGAAAGAAGCGGAAGTACAGGCGGCCTCAGTGATGCCTATGTGGGAAAGTCGGGCTCCTACACATAATTATCGACCACATTTGAACCAACCTCCTTATGTGGCCAATGCAGTGTCTGTTCATCAAACACGACCTCAGCAGCAAGGGTTTTATCAACCGTCTAATCTTTATCAACCACAACATGCTCAAAATAATGCTTGGAAAACCGAACCTAACTCGAATTTCAACAGAAACGCGGGACAAAACGCTAATCTAAGGAGGAATCAAGAGAGGAACTTCATTCATTTCACTCCTATTCCTATGTCATATACGGAATTGTTACCTCATCTCCTCCAAAAGCGTTTGGTGGCCATTTGTCCGATGAAGCCTGTGCAGCCTCCATTCCCCAAGAATTATGATCCAAATGCCAAATGTGATTATCACGGAGGGGGAGTTGGTCACTCTATTGAGAGTTGTGTGTCCCTTAAACACAAGGTGGAAGCTTTAATCAACTCAGGATGGATAAAGTTCCATGAAGACAAACCTAGTGTTGAGGCTAATCCCCTTTCTGGTCTTGGGAACCCTTCGACAAATGCCATTGAGGTTAAGAAACACCGACTGGTGAGGGATGTGAATGAAATTCGAAGCTCCAAGCGATTTGTTTTTGAGACACTATTAAAATTGGGTTTGTTAAAAGGAGAATATAACCTGAGTAAAAAGTGTGGATTCCATCCGAGTGCTAAACATTCTATCGATGAATGCACAGAGTTCGAGGATGTTCTACAAAATCTTATAGACAGAAACTTTGTGCAAGTATGTCACGGACACATGGAGGATGAAGTATTTGCACAAGATGGTGCGGAACCCGGTGTGACTTTGCCAGAGCCATTGGTGATTCATTTCACTAGATCCACCTCTACCCCGACAATTCAAGAAAGACAATCTATTATTATCCAAACACCCTCCCCATTTCCCTACAAAAGTGAGAAAGCTGTCCCATGGAAATATGGTGCATACGTGTTAGGTGAGGAACAACGGGTAGGTGGTCAACCTAGCAGTGGTGAGTCAGTGGTGGAAAATATATCAGGCATCGGTGGAATTACGAGAAGTGGTCGAATCTTTACGCCTCCAAACTTGATGAAAGATGGAGTTGGCAATAATGAATCGGCGAATACCAAAAAGGCTAAGGAACTCTTGAAAGGGAAAACCATCCAAACCGACGAGGGTCTAAGAAAAGATGATGGGAAAGAAGTATCTGATGAGGAGGCTTGCGAGTTCTTGAAGTTCATACAACAAAGCGAGTATAAAGTGGTCGAACAGTTGAATCGCCTGCCTGCTCGAATCTCACTTTTAGAACTACTCATGCATTCAACCTCTCATAGAAAGTTGTTAATGAAGATACTCAATGGAGTGCATGTGGAGCAAAATATTTCTCTGGACAGTTTTAAGGGAATTGTTAACAATATCACTGCTAACAATTACCTCACGTTTACCGATGAGGAGATACCTACTGAAGGGAGGGGACACAACAAGGCCCTCCATGTCTCTGTAAAATGCTTGGATCATGTCATAGCACGTGTATTGATCGACAATGGATCTTCCCTGAATGTAATGCCAAAAACAACATTGGGAAAGCTACCGTGTGAAGGTATTCACATGAAACCAAGTGCAATGATAGTGAGAGCTTTTGATGGGAGTAAAAGAGAAGTAATGGGAGAGGTAGAATTGCCGATCCAAATAGGGCCATGTGTCTTTCAAATAACTTTCCAAGTGATGGACATCCTTCCAGCATACAGTTGCTTGTTGGGTCGTCCTTGGATTCACTCAGCGGGCGTAGTACCTTCAACCTTGCACCAAAAGTTAAAATATGTCATGGGTGACAAATTAGTGATTGTTTCAGGGGAGGAAGATATTTTAGTAAGTGGGCCTTCATCTTCTCGCTATATTGAAGCAGCAGAGGAAGCCCTCGAGACAGCCTTCCAATCTTTGGAAATTGTGGGAAATGCCTATGTGGAGCCCTTTCCAATGAACCCACACTTGTCGCGTACTTCCCTTATGACGGCCAAGGTCATGTTGAAAGAGGGATATGAGTACGGAAAGGGGCTAGGCAAGTACGAGCAAGGATTGATGTATCCTTTAGAAGTCACCGAGAAAAAGAATAAATACGGCCTTGGATACAAGCCTACTAGAGAGGATAAGAGGAGGCTGGCGGAAGAAAGGAGAGAGCGCGGTGTGGCTCGAATCCAAGGAAAAGAACTAGGGTTAGGAAAGATTCGCATCTGCGACATCAAAGATAGCTTCCGCAGCGCGGGATGGATCAACACTAGTCAGATAGCAGCTGTCAGAGATGAAGATGAACCTGAAAGCTCAATTTTTGTGCAGCCTTGTGCTCCAAATGCGCTACTCAACAATTGGGAGACTTTGGATCTACCCGTGATGTTTAATTTGGTTAAAATGTAATATTTTTAATTTGTCCTATTGCTTTACCCGGAGCTTTAGGATTCATGACTTAACGGGATGACACATTTTCCTTTATGCTCAGCGTGATAATCAATTTGTGTTTCCTACCTTTGTTATCTTTGTTTGCATTTTTCACTGTTGTTTGTTTATTTATCTTTTTTATAAACTCAAATAATGCAGATATGATAATGAATGTTTTGAAAATAACAATGTCGATATCCCTAATTTTGAGCACCCTATCAATGATATGGAAGATGATTATGAAGGTGATTCAGAACCCTCCCCTGAACTAATGAGATTAGTGGAACAAGAATCTAGGGAAATAAAACCCCATCAAGAAGATGTTGAAGTGCTTGACCTAAGCGAGGGGGATGAAAAGAAAGAAGTGAAAATTGGCACGAGTATGAAGAAAGAAGTGAAAGAAGAATTGTGTGCGTTGCTAAAGGAGTTTAGGGATGTGTTCGCTTGGTCGTACAATGATATGCCTGGTTTAGATACTGATATAGTACAGCATAAGCTTCCACTCAAACCGGAATGTCCTCCAGTCAGACAAAAGCTAAGAAGGATGAAACCAGAAATGTCATTAAAGATTAAAGAAGAAGTGCAAAAGCAATTTGATGCTGGATTTTTAGCTGTGGCAAAATACCCTCAATGGGTGGCAAATGTTGTACCAGTGCCCAAGAAAGATGGGAAGGTTCGGATGTGCGTTGACTATCGAGATTTGAACCGTGCGAGTCCAAAAGATAACTTCCCATTACCGCACATCGATACATTAGTGGACAATACGGCCAAGTTCTCACTATTTTCGTTTATGGATGGCTTCTCAGGATATCATTAGATTAAGATGGCACCGGAAGATATGGAAAAGACTACGTTTATCACATTGTGGGGAACATTTTGCTATAAGGTGATGTCTTTCGGGCTTAAGAATGCTGGGGCAACCTATCAAAGGGCCATGGTGGCGCTTTCTCATGATATGATGCACAAAGAAATCGAGGTTTATGTAGATGACATCCTCAACCTAAGGAAATTGTTTGAGAGATTGAGGAAATTTAAGCTTAAACTAAACCCGGCTAAATGCACATTCGGTGTGAAATCGGGAAAGTTGTTGGGTTTTGTTGTTAGTCAAAAGGGGATAGAAGTCGATCCTGACAAGATGCATGCGATAATCGAAATGCCTGCTCCCAATACAGAAAAGGAGGTACGGGGTTTCTTGGGCAGACTGAACTACATTGCTAGGTTCATCTCCAAGTTAACCGCCACTTGTGAACCAATATTCAAGCTATTGCGTAAAAATCAGGTGGTTAAGTGGAATGAAGATTGTTAGGCTGCTTTTGACAAAATTAAACAATATTTACAAGATCCTCCTGTGTTACGCCCACCCAAACTGGGGAAGCCACTCATTATGTATTTGACGGTACTCGATGAGTCAATGGGTTGTGTGTTGGGTTAACATGATGCAATTGGAAAAAGAGAGCATGCCATATACTACCTGAGCAAGAAGTTCATGGAATGTGAACAACGATACTCGTTTTTAGAGCGAACTTGTTGCGCATTGGCATGGGCTACCCATCGTCTAAGACAATACATGTTGAGTCATTCTACCTGGTTGATATCCAAGACCGACCCTATCAAGTATATTTTTGAAAAGCCCGTTCTCACTGGAAGGATAGCCCGGTGGCAAATGCTATTGTCAGAATACGACATTGTGTATGTCACTCAGAAGTCCATCAAGGGTAGTGCTTTGGCTGAATATCTAGCTCAACAACCCGTTAACGATTACCAGTCGATGCAACCCGAATTTCCTGATGAGGACATCATGGCCTTCTTCGAAGATGACCAAGAAGATGAGAACATAAAGAAATGGACGTTATTATTCGACGAGGCTTCTAATGTCATGGGACATGGTATAGGGGCAATACTAATATCTCCAAAAAACCAATACATTTCGATGACAAAAAGGTTGTGTTTTAATTGCACAAACAATATCGCTGAATATGAAGCATGCGCTATGGGCATCCAAGCCGCAATTGAGTCAAAGGCAAAATTTTTTAACGTATATGGAGATTCAGCGTTGGTTATCCATCAACTAAGGGGAGAATGGGAAACTAGGGATCAGAAGTTGATTCCCTACAAAACTTATATCATGGAATTGATGGAGTATTTTGATTTCATTGAATTCCACCATATTCTGCGAGAGGATAACCAATTGGCAGATGCCTTAGCTACTTTATCATCGATGTTCAAGATTAATTAGGATGGGGTAATGCTGATGATCCAAATGAAGAGCCATGAAGGGCCAACATATTACCATTTCATCGAAGAAGAGTTAGACGGTAAGCCGTTGTATTTTGATATTAAACGCTATATAAAAACCAGAGAATACCCTGAAGAAGCATATGAGAATGATAAAAGGACATTGAGAAGGTTGGCTGCAAATTTTATCCTGAGTGGGGATGTGTTGTACAAGAGAAATCATGATATGGTTCTCCTTCGATGCGTGGATGCAAAAGAGGCCGAGTCAATATTGGAGGAAGTGCATGAAGGAACTTTTGGCACACACATGAATGGACACTCGATGGCTAGAAAGATCTTGAGGGCTGGTTACTTTTGGTTGACTATGGAGAATGATTGTTGCACACACGTGAGAAAGTGCGAGAAATGTCAGAAGTATGCAGACAATATCAATGCGGCACCCACTACTTTAAACTTAATGTCTGCCCCATGGCCGTTTTCAATGTGGGGGATAGATGTCATCGGGGCTATAGAGCCAAAAGCCTCAAACGGACATCGCTTCATTCTAGTTGCAATTGATTATTTCACTAAATGGGTGGAAGCTGCTTCCTACGCTAGTGTGACTAGGAAGGTTGTGACTAAATTTATAAAGAGAGAGTTAATTTGTAGGTACGGGTTGCCTAGCAAGATAATCACTGATAATGCCACCAATCTGAACAATCAAATGATGGCCGAATTGTGTGAAGGATTTAAAATTCAGCATCATAATTCTTCTCCTTATCGTCCAAAGATGAATGGGGCAGTCGAGGCTGCTAATAAGAATATCAAGAAGATTGTACAGAAAATGGTGGTCACGTATAAAGACTGGCATGAGATGCTTCCCTTTGCTTTGCATGGGTATCGCACCTCAGTACGTACATCAACTGGGGCAACACCTTTTTCTCTGGTGTACGGAATGGAGGCAGTACTACCCTTCGAGGTAGAAATCCCATCCCTACGAGTGTTAATGGAGACCCAGTTGGAAGATGCAGAATGGGTTCAGGCCCGATTTGACCAGCTTAATCTCATTGAGGAAAAAAGGCTAGCAGCAGTGTGTCATGGACAGTTATACCAAAGAAGGATGAAAAAGGCGTTCGACAAGAGGGTGCGCCCTAGAGAGTTCCATGAAGGCGAGCTAGTCTTGAAAAAGATCTTACCTATACAAAAGGATCATAGGGGCAAGTGGACTCCAAATTATGAAGGCCCGTATGTGGTGAAGAAAGCATTTTCTGGTGGGGCACTAATTCTCACAAGGATGGATGGAGAGGAGTTACCGTTACCGGTCAATTCTGATGCGGTCAAAAAAATTTATACATGATGATTCCTTGATAGGAAGTGCTATTAGGGGATATTGACATTGTCTCCAAATTTTGTTGTATTCTGCTTTGTTTTTCATTCAATAAACACCATTTAGTTCTCTCCATAAATTTAAAGCAATGAATGTCACCCTGAGTTCATAAAGAGAATAATAAACAAAAAGAAGGGAATAAAAGTATGTGGATACCAACGAGGCATCACAAGTACATTCACTAAGAGCAGACTCATTTTTGGAGGGTGTCGTGGAAAAAAAATTAATAAGTAAAAAGGCAAAAAATAAAGCCGCCTATAAATTTTATCCATGCATCCATGCATTTATGCATCCTCACTACATTACATCATTTGCCTAAAGATTGAATCTTGCCGGCTAAGCATTCAAGTAGTGTTTACTGAGACATCAAAATCAAACTTCGGGTTCTCCTTTCATCAAGGCCATCTCTAATGGAATGGTCATTGATTTCCTTGTTTACATCAAGGCCCTCTCCGATGGAATGGTCATTGATTTCCTTGTTTACATCAAGGCCTTCTCCGATGGAATGGTCATTGATTTTCTTGTTTACATCAACGCCCTCTCGCCCTCTCCAATGGAAAGGTCATTGATTTCCTTGTTTACATCAAGGCCCTCTCCAATGGAATGGTCATTGATTTCCTTGGCTCTCTCCAATGGAATGGTCATTGATTTCCTTGTTTACATCAAGGCCCTCTCCAATGGAATGGTCATTGATTTCCTTGTTTACATCAAGGCCCTCTCCAATGGAATGGTCATTGATTTCCTTGTTTACATTAAGGCCCTCTCCGATGGAATGGTCATTTATTTCCTTCTTCACATCAAGGCCCTCTGCGATGGAATGGTCAATTGTTTCCTTCTTCACATCAAGGCCCTCTCCGATGGAATGGTCATTGATTTCTTTGTCACAACAAGATCCTCTCCTTCAAAATGGTCGAGTCTATCTTCTTCTTTGGATCACGACCCTTTTCTTGAATTGGTCATTGTATATGCTTGATTTGTTTTTTCCTCTTTTCCTTTGAAACCTAAACGAAATTAGTGATTTTATCTTTACTCATCTTTTACTTTGATAACCTATGAAAGTTAAAATTTCATACTATCAAGTAAAATCTAAGTAAAGAGGGGCAGCTGTCAACACCCAATTTCGTCCGGGTAACAATGATAAAATAAAAAAAATTAATTGATTAATTAAAGTTCAATTGAGAAGAATAAATAAGTAAATAATTAAGAAAAGAAAAGAAAAAAAATATGTTTTAGTTTGAGGAAAAAATAATTATCTATTTATTTTATTATTATTATTTTTTATTTTAGTTTAGTTTTATTTATTTATTTGTTTATTTGGGCTTATTATTTTGATTATTACATTATTTTCCTTTCTATTATTACAATTCCATTTTTGTTTTATGTCTCTCATTCTAGTTTAATAAAAAAATGAAAAAAAAAGAAAGAAAAAAAAGAGAGAAGGGAAAGGGGAAAGAAAGAGGTAACGTAAGGTCTCTCTTTTGTCAGACCCATGCATGCTATGCTATCATGGTTTTGTATTGGGAAGGGCCTGTAGCATGGTCATGATGGCTGAAAGAGCATGAAGCAACATATGCTCTCAGCCTTGTCCCAAATTTCGAAATTGGAAGGTGCAGAGGGTTACATAATAAAAGGGGAAAGATTCATGAGAGGGGGGGTCTTTTTTTTATTACTACAGAGAGGGGAGGGGCACTAGAAATCAGGGAGGGAGAGAAGGAGTCAAATTTGAAAACGGTAAGTGTTCTTAACTCCTCCTTAGCTTATGTTACCGTGACTTGATGATGTTGCTGTTGATGTTTATGGGTGTATGAATTAGAGCTTATGTTAACGTGATTTGATATTGATGTTCATGAATGTATGGATGGTTTGAGATGGACATAATTACATCTGTTATTCCTTTTGTTTATTCCCATCGCACCTGGGTATAGTAAAGAACAGAGCACAATGTGTTTTTTATTTTTTCCTTTTATTTTTATTTCTTATTTTTTATATCTTATTTGCCATTGTTAAGATATGTTCTTGTTTGAATGTTACTGTTGCCCGAATGAGTGCTGGAAAATAATCTCACCCTCAATCTCTCTCGCCACCATCATCTTTCCCTCATCACCTTCTAGTTGCAAGAAATCGCCAAACCAGAACCCAAACACACTTCACCATCATCTTCATGTCACACCTGAAAATAAAACATAGACCCAAAAGGAGTATTCACACGGTCATCAACACAAACTCTCCCATCATCACCCTCATCATAAACCCGCCCGCCATTAACGAACCTTCGTCACCAAACAACATATTCAATTTTGGACTCTTATACTGCACTACAAACACAAGACTCCTCCATCGTCATTTTCACATTCACCTGCATAAAAAACCAATACGAAAAAAACAAATAGATGAACAAGGAGGCAGTGTGGTCGCGTGATGGTTGCAGACCAAGTCACGGTGGCTGGCGCGGCAGTGACGAATTGCAGAGTCCGCGCGCACCTGCCTTTCGTGCGGAAGAGGATAGGTGGCGAGTGGTCGCGAGCGTGGATACCGGTGGTGGTTGGAATCGCTGACGGCGGTCTCTAGCAGGCGGGACCTCGCGGCCATGAAAGGGATTGGTGCAGCCCCTGTTTGGAACGCATTGGAGCAGGAAGAGAAGACGTTGTGGACGTTGGTGTAGAAGCGCCTCACGCGAGGTGAATCAAACGACGGTATCGTCGCCAGCAGGGCTCGCGACGGTGGCCGGCGTTGAAGGGGGGGCGGGCGCGCGTCCCAAGGCCCGGAGCTGTGATGGTGGCGTCGAGAAGAAGAGGCTGCCATGTGAGGGGAATAAGCCTTAGCTTTGTTAGGGTTTTCTGAAAAGGAAAAAAAAGGGTGCTCCAGGCTTTGAATTACTACACGCACCCCCTCTTTTACCTCAACCACACCCTCCTCCTTTCTTTTCGTACACCCCCATTTTTAATTCCTGCACCTCCATTTTGTGTTTCCTTAACACACCCCTTTATTTATTGCACACACCCCACCTGTTACTTCATGCACCTCCCACATGTGATACTCCTGCACCCCCATGCCTTTGTCTATTGTTTTTGGGCTTGTTGTTGTATTTGCTTTGTGCACCCCACCAATTACTCGTGCACCCTTACTTTTTTGTTTCCCACTTTTATTCTTCTTAAATAATTTCATCCTTTTATAAATTTATTTATTTATTTATTTATTTATTTTAAAAAAGAAAAAAAAACATATTTGAAAATCATAAAAATTAAAATATAGAAAAATAAAAATGGTTCTCTTTCATTTTTATTGTGTCCCGCTCGCGTCGTGTGACACTTTCTTCCAAATAATTTGAAAATATCGAAAAATAGTTTTCTTTTTCTTTTAGTGTCTGTCCGATCGCTCGCATCGTATGGCACCTGTTTTCAAATGATTCAAAAACATCAAAAAATATATGAAATTTCAAAATATAAAAACATCAACGTTTTAAACAAAATATCTTTTTAAGAACTACGTGATCCTTGATTCTCCATTGTGAGATACGTAGGAGTAAGGTCAGTTCTTGTCAGGTTCACCTCTAAAAAAAATCAAATCTTTTTTTCTCAATTGTTTTTCAAATGTCTTTTTTTAAAGAACTAGGTAACCCTGATTTCTCATTTTTAATGAGAATACGTAGGACCAAGGTCAAATCCTTGTCGGGCCCAAAAAATTTTTTAAAAAAATGTTTTTTTTGTTTCTTTTTAATATTTTTGTCTTATTATTTTGGGGAAAATTAATATTTTGAAAACCACATCAACTTTGCATTTTTAATTAAAGGTACCGCCCTCGGGCGGGCGCGGTAGGGTGCTAACACCTTCCCTACGCGTAACCGACTCTCGAATCCAAAATATGGTTTTTTGCAGACTTGTCTTATCTTTATGGTTTTCCATAGTTTTCCAGAATAACTATGGTGGCGACTCCCAAATCTTTTTCTAAAAACCAGTTTTCTTTTTCGGTTCGCCTTCCCGTCGCGATTCTGGTTGCGACACCAAGCATACAATCTGACCAAAAGCATATAATTTCAATTCAGCTCCCCTAACCTGGATTGATTGCTCAACAATTGTGAATGCAGAACCCCTTGACTCAAAATCCTTTCTTGTTTCAAGCCTTGCACCTCAAAACTTAGTTCACCCTCTCAAACTCGTGCTCCTCTCCCAAGCAAATTCCAGCAATGCTAAAACCCTTCCCTTTACCTAATTTTTGGCTTTTATAGGTGCCTTTAAAATAGGTATTAAAAATAAAACGTGTTTTGGGCCTTTAATTTCTTTTTCAATATTACTTATTTGATAAATTATTCCCAGCCCCATTGGGGGCCCATTCTGCTAGGCTTTTCTTTACCCCTTCACATTCATATCACCACTATTAGTTAGCAAAAATAAAACTTATTATTTGCCCACCAAGGTTTGAACCCATGACCTTCCACTCATAAGGCCATATCACAACCACTATACCAAATCACATTTGATGATACTCACAAATCAACAATAGTTTACAATACCAATCACATACTCATACATATCCTAACAAAAAAACAATAACACATAATTGGTATACATAAGACTCGAACCCAAGTCCTCTCACACAATCAAAGTACTCTCAACCACTTGAGCTAGTACTTTTTCACATAATAATAAACAACAATTAATGCCACAAAGGCGCATTCTTCCCGCATTTATTAATTAATTAATTATTTAATTAATTAATTTTTCCCGGGTCTTACAGAAGCTATAACTCAAAGACTTTTAAAATGATTTGCTTGGTTCTTGCTTGAGATTGTGTTTTAAAATCTATTGGATTGGCGTTTATGTGCTATGGAGTTGATTTCATGTTTGTTTGATACTGTTTGTTGGCCTTGTGTGCGTGAGTGCAGATGGGGATTTGCTGTGCTCGCCTACACGAGTGATTTTTCGCCCAAACGAGAAGCTCTCGCCTAGGCGAGAATATGCAGAAGCTCGTCCCTGCACTCTGTCGCGAGTTGTCGCCTGAGCGAAGGCCTTCCACCTGAGTGAGAGTAACCTTACCTAAGCGAGATGGTTTAGCTTAAGCGAGAACTCGTGGATGCTCCAGTGATATTTGTTGGCAATCTCACCCAGGTGAGAACTTTTAGCTTGAGCGAGAGGCTCTTGTCACCTGAGCGAGAGCTCTTTAGCTTGAGCGAGATTGACAACATATTGATTTTGGATTATTTGGTTGCTTCCATGACTGATTGATTTACTCCTCAATGCTTAAAGTATGATACCATGTATGTTTTATGTGATGTAATGAGATTGAAATTGATGTTTTGGTATGAAATGAGACATGACTTGGTTGGTTGGCCGTACATTGGCATGAGATTATAAGGCTTGAGATGACATGTGGAATGTTGTTGGTAAGATAGTTTCATGGGAAACTCTTGGTGATGGTGTGGTTAGTGTATGCCTTGATATAGGAGATTTCTAGATAAAGGAAGGTATCCTGAACTCTGATAATCGTTCACACTCGTAGAGTAGAATGAATTATGTGGTGAGAATGGCAGGAGGTCCTAGTCTTGGGAGGTGTTTGAGCCTAAGACAGAATGGGATTAACCTTGTGTGTAATTGGGTGATAACCCCTTGTGTCGAGACTCTGTAGAGTTTAGAAACCAGCATAAGCGCATACTTCCTTTAGAATTCTATATCAAGCGCATAATCTGAATAATTGAGTTTGAGGGTCTTGCATTGCTTGCCTTCACATGCCTTATGTACTTACTAAAATGCTTATTTAAAAATTTGATTTTATCTCTAGCTTACCCTTTCTCCCTGTGTCTATGTTTCTATTCGGTTTTCTTTTTGTGATGATCACCAAATCCTTAATGTGAGTAGACGTGGTGACTCTTGGTGATCGTGATGTTGGCAGGGAAGGTGTTGTTTAGTTAGGCTTCTTGGATCCTTTATTGCTTATTGTTGAGCCTCTTTCCTTGTGTACTGTTATTTTGTAGTTTATTTGATCTGTGAGAAAATTTCCAATTTAATCTAATCTGTGTTTAGATTCTGTTCATGACATTATGTTGTGCCTTTGAGTTTCCATTCAAGTATAATTTGGGATAACTGTAAAAGGTTAATTCTGATATACTTTCTGTCGGTGCTGTATATTATACTATAAACATGCGTCGTTCTATTTATTAGAATTATTCTATTAAATTGGGACGTCAGTGCATGCAAGTGTAACAATGTTGAGGAAATCTAAACACTTATCAGAGTCTATCCATGCACTAATTAGACCAGTCTGTTCATACATTAGACCAGTCTGTTCATACACTTATTACATGAGTTTAGTGATACATATTACATGAGTCTATCCATGCACTAATTATACAACTATTTGGTGCATAAAACATGTCTTTCATGCATTAATTAAACAAGTCTAAGAATAAACATTAAGTGTGTTTCTACATATTTTAGCATAGTATATTCTTAGTATTCTTAGAGAGTTTACTCTATACTTTTTAAAATGTTATATCTTTTTTGTATTTTTACAAAATCTACATTTTACATATATATTGACTTTCAAAACATATGAATAATTTTTGAACTCATGGTTCAAAAATAGTTTATTTAAATATCATTTTTTCAAGTTTCCATTCATAAAAATGGAGATGCAAGGTATCGATCCCCATACCTCTCGCATGCTAAGCGAATGCTCTACCATCTAAGCTACATCCCCAACATTGAAGAAATGCACTTTAACTATTAAATCCAAAATTTATGTGTACTATTTTCTAAAATTTACGTGTAGTCTTTGGTACAACCAATTATCATGTAACATGATTAATAAAATGTAAATTTGTTTGGATTCTTTATCTAGAAGTACCAACTTCTTATGCATAAAAACTAAGGCTCACAACATGTAAATATGTAAGTCTCTGTACTAATACAAAATTTGGTTTCAAAGTCGATATTTAGTTTTTTTGTCTCATTTTCTTTAAGGTTAACCTATAACAATCACATACTACATAAATTTAAGGTTAAATATCTTTTTGGTCCCAATTTTCGTCAAGTTTTGTTAAATAAGTTCTAATTTTGGTTTTTTGTTCAAATAGGTCACAATTTTCGTCAATTTTGTTCAATTAGGTCCTTTTTTGATAACAATGTTTAAGTCATTAATGACCATGAACTGTGACTGCCACATGTCACTTTGTGATTTTTTTTGATTTTTTTGATTTTTTTTTAAAATTTTTTTAAATGTCAACATGTCAACCTAGCAGTGTGCCACATGTAAGTCAATGGTTTATATTCAATTTGGTCCCTATATGTATTATTTTTGTTCAATTTAGTCCCAATTTTAGTTAACATGAACCAATTTGAAACCAAATTTAATTTTTATATTAAAATTCACATTTTTTATTAATTATTTTTATATAATATATTAAAATTCACATCATTATAACTTTGATATAAAAATTAAATTTGGTCACATCTTCGATAGGGACAAAATTAGTCAATTTTAAACAAAATTGGGACTAAATTGAAAAAAAGTAACAAATATAGAGACCAAATTGAGTATAAAACATTGACTTTGACACGTGACACACTACTGGATTGACACGTGAACATTTTAATTTTTTTTAAAAAAAATTTAAAATAAAAAATTTAAAAAAAATTTAAAAATAAAAAAACCATGAAGTGACACGTGGCAGTCACTGTTCATGGCCGTTAATGATTTAAACGATGTTAGCAAAAAAGGATCTAATTGAACAAAATTGACGAAAATTGGGACCTATTTGAACACAAAACCAAAATTAGGACTTATTTGACAAAACTTGACGAAAATTGGTATCAAAAAGATATTTTAACCTAAATTTAAAGCTAAGGAATAAGGACCACGAACACAATATATATATATATATATATATATATATATATATATATATATATATATATATATATCAAAATCATTGTTGTTCATTGTACTGACATACATAATATAGATGTACTTCATTGTAATGAACCAAAATAACTATATCTTTATTTCCATTACATAGATAAATATGCTTAGGTCCTTATCTACACCAAGTCAGAATATAATTCCTTCCTTTAATTTGTTTTGATTGCAAAAATATTTCCATCCACAACTTAAAAAGCATTCTTTGTTATTTCTTCGAGACCTTCTAATTGTACAAGGCCAACAATCACCTTCAGCATTGACCAATAAATGGCGTGTCCTCTTTTCAGTATAAGAAAATGTCTTATTAGTTACTAATTTTAGTGAGTAAAAGTTATTAGTCACTATAGTGACCAATTTAGATACCATTTTACAAAATTAAAATTTATTGGTTACTAAAATAGTCACTAATATAAATAAAAAATTATAATTGGTCACTAAATTTGTCACTAATTAGTTAGAGACCAATTTAGTAACTAAGTTATTTTGGTAGCCAAAACTTAGGTAGCTAAATTTTAGTGACCAATTTTCTTTGGTAGCCAAAACTATGGTAGCTAATTTTAAAAACCAATTTAGTGACCAATTATAATTTTTTATTCATAATAGTAACTATTTTAGCAACTAATAATTTTTTTACTTTGTAAACTTGTATCTAAATTAGTAATTATAGTAACTAACAATTTTTGGTCACTAAAATTGGTTACTAATGAAGCATTTTCTTGTAGTGTTTTAACCAAAGCTTTTGCAGCAAAGTCGAATTTCAAATACTAAACAAAGTGAGAATTTCGTTATAATTATAACACATGAAACAATATTACATACTAATATCCAAGTTTAAGAGTTAGATACCTGTGAAAAGGATTCAACATCATTTGGAGGGTCATATCCTCCAAGATTTGAATCATCATTAGTACTAGTAATCAATTGGAGAGAATATTCAATCTCAATTCCTTTAGAAGAAAAAACCTTAAATAAAAAGGTGTTTTTGTAAACATAATTCATATGTATGATTTTGTTTTCCTTCAAACTATAGTATTGGCACATCTCTAAGATCCATTTATATAAGATCAAATCTTTATTGTCCGACTTATATCATGTTTCTTCTAACAAGGATCAATAAGGTGAACCATGTCAAAGGTCTATTCATGTCCCTAAAGTAGTAGAAAAGAGTTGTCCAAGCAGATGGAATTTTGCAACCATGTTAAAAAATTGCATGAAATCAAGATAAATTTAATACACCAAAGACAATATTATGAACTTTAAAATAGTACTTCAAAGACCAATAGATCGTTTAAAACAAGTGAAAAACCTCGAAGAAAATAATGGTTGTTGCATAATAGGAATCATCAGGGATGTGGGATACTCTATTTCATCCATAAAGAAACTAAGAATCCTAAATTGAAAGTAGCAGTGTCCACAATATAGGATGACTAACCAGTACAATTCATCCAACTTATAATAATTTGCAAGTTAACAGGCTATACGAACTGTTTGGGTTTGGGTCAAAGAGTCTTCAAATTCAACCATAATATAATTCCTTCATAGATCCCAAAAATAGTTTGGACCCATTAGCATGTGCTATATACCTAGTAAAGAAAGAAAGTTTCTTCAACCTAAACAAACTGTTACACAATAATCACAAAATGGAACCAAGTCATGTTTATGATTTATTTTTATAAACAATAAGAATTATTTTTATCATGTAACCATGTATTGACCAAATAACATATTACAAATCTTGGAGAGCATACTTTAAACTCAATTCATCTAATAAATTTAAAATGTAGTTTTTTCCTTTGGGTATGCTTTACAAGTAACCGATTTTGGAAAAATTAGAGTCTTTGGGATAAAGAGTAATAAAGTAATCAATTGTTGTAAAAAAAAATACAATCTTTAGGCATTTCAAGTTGTATGATAACATGAGTTTTAAAATGTAAATGTATATGGTCTAAAAGTTGGACATGTCATGAAAGATTTCATTTTTACAACAAATTTAACAATAAGAGGTAAGGGAAAAAGAATTATTTGTCAGATATGACGAATGAAAAGTAATGTTAGAGAAATATGATAACATAACTTGAAAACTTACCCAGTTCGGAGATACCAAGGTCATTGAACTCTAGAACCAATTTTTGAAGAAATAACGTTTTGCAAAAGCCTTGTCGTTGCCCTCAAATATCTTCATTGTAGAAGTAGGATTGTGAAGTTCAAAAGATATTTACAAAAAGTGAAAAGTTAATATTACTCTGAACCAACGTCAACAATTATCAAAATAGAAGGTTCTACATTAACATTAATTATTTTTATATTAATTATAATGACACAAGTAAATTATAATAAATAAAATGTTAAATAACGGATGTAGACATTTCGAGGAAGTACATTTGAGAATAATTGATGTTGACATTTGATGAAGTACACTTGAGATTAACTTTTAGAAATTCAGTTCAACTAATTTGCATTAAAATAATACAACTTTACCCAACAATAAAATGAAAAAAGGAAAATATTATCAAAATGTCCAACCTTGAAAGATTGTAAAAGGAAAAGTTACAGAACATAACCGATAAAATTATTTCATTAACTATTCCTTCATTGTTGATCTAAAGAAGTTCAAGTTGTACTCATGCTATAATATCAATCATTTATACAATAAAGGATTTAATAAAATAAAATGATTGAATAGATTTCATTTTTTTTCACATTATACACTACATATAATGAAAAGTCCATTTAAGAAGTTTTTGTTTCAAACTCCAAAAATGGGAAGCAGTAAAACAAAGAACAAACTCTACATATCAACAATTTAAAGGAAAAAGAAGGTACATGTCAAGTAAATGAAGTTGGAGGTATAATAAAAAAATTTGCCTCAATACACCATGGATTACTACTTCATTAAACCTGAATTTAAAAGCTCTACACCTGCAAGCTTGGGTGGCTGAAGAAGAGTTGTTCTCGCAGGGAAAGATGATTTACCCAGGGAATCCCTAAGTAAAGATGCTGAAGTCCAAGGTGTCAAAATAACACGAGATAGCAAAAAATCTTTTCAACAACCAGGTCCAACACCTTCGATGGATTTTCAGTAAAAATTGGATACTATATTTAATGTTTTGTTTTCTCTAGAACATTCTCCATGTCTTTCTTTTATTATGGGATTGAATGTAAAAATTTAACCGCACTCATCTATATTATTATTGTCTTTTAAATGTGCTTTTACTATAAAAGATTAATATGGAATGTGAATGTGTACTATGTTTTTGTTTCAATAACAATATTTATTCTTAAAATGGCCAAATATGAGTGATCAGAACATGGAATTGAATGCAGCTTACGAAATGCAAGACTGAAAACAAAGTTGATGTTCATACACTAATTAGACAAATTTAGCAATACGTATTAGACGAGTCTCAACTTACAATGATTAGACGAATCTAAATTTGCACATTATATAAGTGTGTCCATATACTTATGAGACAAGTCTAGCGATACATATTAGAGGAGTTTGTAGAGGCACTAATTAGACGTGTCTAGAAATACATATCATACAAGACTTCCCATACACTTATTAGACGAGTATGGAAAAAATATTACATAAGTCTAACAATCTACATTAGGCAATATTACAAATATACTAATTAGAAGAATATAACAACAACATATTAGACAAGTTATGGATAAATTAATCAAAGCAATCTAGCAGTACACATTAGACAAGTCATTCATATATTCATTAGATGAGTCTAACAATATAAATTAGACAAGTTTTTTCATACACAAATATGAAGACTTTATTAATACACATTAGACAAGTATTTCCATTCAATAATTATATGCATCTTGCAATATACATTAGACGAGTTTGTTCATACACTTATGACACGAGTTTAGTAATACATATTACATGAGTCTATCCATGCACTAATTATACAACTATTTGGTGCATAAAATATAAAACATGTCTTTCATGCATTAATTAAACGAGTCTAAGAATAAGCATTAAGTGAGTTTCTACATATTTTAGCATAGTATATTCTTATTCTTAGAGAGTTTGCTCTATACTTTTTAAAATTTTATATCTTTTTTGTATTTTTACAAAATTTACTTTTTACATATATATTGACTTTCTAAACTTATGAATAATTTTTGAACTGTGCATAAACATATGAATAATTTTTGAATTTATTTATATATCATTTTTTCAAGTTTCCATTCACAAAAATGGAGATGCGGGGTATCGATCCCCGTACCTCTCGCATGCTAAGCGAGCGCTCTACCATCTGAGCTACATCCCCAATGTTGAAGAAATGCACTTTAACTATTAAATCTAAAATTTATGTGTAATATTTTCAACATAGTGAATGCAATTGTTTGAGAATGTATCTTTTTATACTTATTTAAGGATATGATTGTTTTTTCTATTTAATTGATTTTTTATAATTCTTAAATAAAGTTAAAGTGATTCTATTTGTTAATGGTGTTCAATTGGTTAACGGGAGAATAAAATCAAGACACACTTGTCAATTGATGATTGAAATTTGAGGGAGTGCAATTTTACGGTTTGACGATTGGGCTTGTGGTGGTGAAATTGTGGTTCTCAGTTTATCCAATTTGATTTTGTGTTTCATTCAGTATTATAGGTGAGTGGGAGATTTTATTCTCTGAATTTGAATTTTGATTTTGGTTGTTTTGCTTTTTTAGTTTATTTTGGGATTAAAATATTATTTTGTTGTTGTTTTAGGTTTTTCCATATATTTGATTGTGTAATTTTTTATACACTTTGTCAAATGTTTACGCACCATGTGGAAATGTTTGTAATGTATGGTCGCTCAATTAGTTTTAGTGTTTGTATGTGTACTGTATGGGTCAATCAGATAGTGTCGACCGATCAAATCAATAAGAGTCGATCGAGGAGACTACTTCCAAGAAGGCTTCCACCAGCTCACAAACTCAAGGCTCACAACAAGGAAATATGGTTGTTCTTCCTTCATCCTTTTTTGGTAGTAGAAGATTTGTAACGTCTTAGCCGGAAATTACTTATTTAAAATGAAAACAACTAAATATAATAATAGAAAACCTCATTTATTCTTAAATTTATTTCCAAAACGCGGGAAAATTTAAAACATTTATTTCAATGCGGCGTTCAAATATTACAATTATAAAGTATTTGTAAAGCCAATACAAAATATTCCATAAAACTTCCAAGAAGAAAACTAGTAAAATTCCCATAGTCGTTCTCTACTCCGTCTCTAAGCATCCACACGTTCACCTGCATCAACCTTTGCTCCCATGTAACAAGTTACATGATCATCGCCAAACACACACAGATAGGGTGAGCTCAAATAAAAAAAAACAAATACAACATGACATAATTAAAGCATCTTAAAACTATAACCCGTGTTAGAAATTTCCCATTCATCAGTTCCTCAACTTTCAAACCTTACGTTAGATGCCTCTTGATTCTACACCCTTTGGTAAGTACACTGGTCGATATTTGCTGTATGAGTATCTACTCGCCCCTCCGACTACAGGCCACCACTTAATAGTCCACACGCGGGAATAAATTGCCACGGCCGCAATCCGCGACACCAAGTGGAGTTCTCCAAAATGAACCGAAGTCCGTAGTTATCCCAGACTACCAAACCCAATCAGTTGCATTGAAGAGGGCAATCATTCAGAACCTCATCGTAAGAGTCATGATCTAGCACACTCCACTGGACTTCCTAAACCACAGGGGTACAACCTCGAGGGGCCACGTGTTACCCTAATACAAGTTACACTCGTAACTGGGCCCCCAGCCAAAGCATCACATCATGAACTTCATCCAAAGTTGTGTAGAAATCCTCCTCGCACTCCAACTCTGCACCCAAAACCTTCTAGCGAACCTCTTGCATCGCTAGGCGGAACTTGGTTCCAGACCGCTTGGTGCACCTCTCGCGCCGCCAGGCGCTAGGCGCCATTCAGGCTTTCTGCTACACCTCTTCCACCTAGCAGAAACAAAACTGCCGCTAGCGCCACGCGCGTATAGTGGCCACTGCCACTGTTTTAGGTAGTTGTCGCCTGGCAGCGCGGGCGAGCCGGCAGACGCCATACCAGTTGTAAGACCCGTTAAAATTAATAAATTAATATATGTTGGTTGTGGGAGCCTTTATGACATTTAATTCTGACCTGTAGGACGTGGACAAGTACTAGCTCAAAAGGTTGAGAGTACTTGATTGTGTGAAAGGACTTGGGTTCAAGTCCTATGTATGCCATTTGTGTGTTATTTAATTTATTATTATTTTTGACAATATGCTTGACCATGTTGAGTGATAATATAATCATAGAATTATATTAATCATCATAAAACATGATTTGGTTGAATGGTTGTGCATGGATTTAACATTGGCATGGTTATGGGTTGGTAGTTTACAAATTAACTTTCTTTTTGCTAAAATTAGTTTTGGCATGAAGGTGAAAGGGCAAAGAAACCCTAGCTAACAAAAGAGCAGCCAAGAGGGGCTGAAAAACAACTCCATAATGGCCCTTGAATAATAATTAACCTCACCATTAAACTTATTTTTCCTTTTGACTAATTAACCCTCATTAAGACCTAAATAAAAGGCCAATTGGAGGTGAGAAAAAGTGTTTGCTTAGTCTATCATTGTACTGCACAATAGGGAGAGAAATTCTGGAGTGAAACGTGAGTTTTGAGTGACGCATAGGAGCTGATTTGAGAAGGAATCAAAAGGAGAACATTGGTGCTAAAGGGAATACTCATAATTCAAACTCTAAGCAAAGGAATTGCAGGTTAGGGGAGCTATAACTCGTTAGTCTCACATTTTAAGTTTAATTGCTTTATGAATGACATGTCTATGTATGAACAATGTTTGTCCCGTTTGAAATTCTGGGTTTCTGGAAATTTTCTAGAAATTGCCTGACAAGCATTCAAAGTCGCCAGGCAACTCATACTATTTTTGTGCATTTTCTAGGTTTCTACGAGGAACTGCCTGACGGTGAGCTAGGTGTCGCCAGGAGACCTATCACCTATTGGTCTTTAAATTATTTTGGAAAGATTGATAACGGATGTGCTGAGGATACAAATTATTATAATTAGAAGTTGGATTGCGTGAGAATTGATAGGAATCCATATGCAAGAGGAACACTGGGAAAAGTTGAGGTTCACAGGTGAAAAAAGGGGGCTTCTGGGTTCTTGGTACAGTAGGAATTGCCTGGTGGCACTTGAATTGCCGCCAAGCGCTATACCAGATTAGTGGCAAGAGAGTGTTTGATGTATAAGGGAGTTTGGAAAGTGTAGCTTAGGTTTTGTGAGTATTAAATAAAAAATTTGGATATGCTAGAAGAAGTCTATGAGTATAGGAAATGAGTGAGAGGAGGTTATATATGAGCAATAAGCTATAAATTGTTTTGGTTAGGTTTGGACACTATGATAGTAGAATTCTGATTAATAAAACCATAAGTTGGTTTGGTGGGAAGGCAATTTGAAATGTTAGAGTGGTAAGATTATGTGGAATTGTTCTAGTTGAAATTGTAGTGTAAATATTGTTAAGATATGATAGTTATGCTATCCAAAAGTGGTAGGGACTTAGGTACCATTTGGAATATCAAATATGAATTTAACAGTGGTATCTAGTGAACTGGCAATGTTGAACTTGAACAAGTTCCATTATTGGAAATCTTGGGTTAGGAATCTAATGATATTATATAAATTAGTAGCAAGATTAAATCAGCTCGAAGTTGTTTAAATTAACTTGGTAAAGTTCACATGGGGTGTTTGATGCCTATTGAGAGTGTGCCATCAGATCTGGAGGGCCTAAACCTGTACATGTCGTTGTACTAGTGCAGCGCTTGGCTGCAGAATGGGACCTGCTAGGCGACAACTGCAGTTTTAGAAAGCAACAGAGGTCGTGGCGCTTGGCGACGATGGTCGATCCGCCAGGCGGTAATTGAAGGACAATGGCATCAAAGGCGCGAGGCGCCTGGCGGTACGCGTCCCCCGCCAAATGGTCTTGAAGTTTGATGCGCCTCGCGCCCAAGACACCACGTCAGGCGATACTGTGAAGCAAATGTGTTTGCTTGCTTTGAGGTGCGTGATCTATAAGGCTTCTAGGATATCTTAAAGGTCGTCTTGCTAGTCTTCCTTGAGTTGTAGCTCAGAACGTATCCTTTGAGTTCTGGCTCGGGATAGGGGTTAAGCACGTGGTATTCCTTGAGTTGTGGCTCGAAATAGCATCTTTTGAGTTGTGGCTCGGGATGGATGAACACGAGTGTCGCAACCGAAATCGCAACAGGACGCCGAACCAAAAACTAAATTTTGTAAAGACAGAGTTTGGAGTCGCCACCATAGTTATTATAGAAAACTATGGAAAACCATAACAAGAGAAAGGTCTGCAAAAAAATAGATTTTGGGTCCAGGAGTCGGTTACGTGGGGAAGGTATTAGCACCCCGACAACTCTTGTCATAAGACGATGCCTTTAATTAAATGTGCAAAATTTATGTGGTATTTTCAAAATATTTAATTTTTGCCAAAGATATTAATAAAAGAATGTACAAAAAAAAAACAACAAAACTATTTTTTGGGCCCGATGAAGATTAATTATCGCTCCTACGTATCTCCATGTGAATGGAGAATCAAGGTTACGTAGTTCTTTATGAAAAACTATTTGAGAACCTTTTTTATTTGATTTTTTTTTTTGTAATTTTGAAAACTTTTTTATTTAAATTTTTACTATTTGGAATTATTTTAGAATTGGTGTTAGACAAACACTATAGAAATGAGAAAAACTATTTTTTTAGGAAAAAAAAGTATAATATTAAAACAAATATAGTGAAAATTTTGGAATGAATAAATGAAAAAAATTTGGCACTGACATACCTCACAAACTTTCCGGTTCCTCCTCTTTTTTATCAATCTCCTTATTTTGTTCCCTACATTATAACTATCTTCTTATTTTCCCTACCTCCTCCAATATGTTTATATTTTTTTTTTTTGAAAGAGAGATAAAAAAGGAGGGGTGTATGTGAGAGTGATGATGGGAAAGAATTAGAGAAGTGTAGAAAATTTCTTTTTTTTCGGTCTTTTTCATATGACAGACTATGTATTAATATTCACATATTGCAATCTCAATGCAATTCTAGCCTTAATTGTAATGAACAATGTAAGGAAAGAATTGGTCATGATAGCAGTACATTATAAGGATCAACTCATAGCAAATCAAAGCACAAAATCAATCAAGATCAGTAATATTAATTCTAATTATATGAAGAGATATTACTTTTAATTATTAAAATCATATCACTAATTTCTCTATCAGAACAAAGGTGGTAGAAGATATGTTGAGTTGTTGGACTCATGAAGAGGAGTGTGATAACAAAATAGGCTCTTCCTTTTTTTTTTCCTTTTTTTTTCTTTTTTTCTTCTCTCTTTTTTTTTTTTTTTTTTTTAAATTAAAGTATGAAAATCTTTGAAGAAAATTTTGTTTCAAATTTTTTTTATTTTTCATTAACTTAAAAACGTTTTTTTAAATAAATTTATTCACTCGGACGAAATTGGGTGTTGACAACGAGGAACTCTTGAGTGGTGGCTCGGGTTGGCGAGTGTTGCCGGTGTGAGTGTGCACGTAACGGTGTGTACGGATGGGTCCAGTTAGATTGCCCTCCTCAGTATTTAACTAACGAGTTTGCTAGTCTTGGGATGTTACAAATATTATTCATATTGGGAACTCCACCTGGCTTTATGGTGTGTGATTCGTAGCATAGTTTCCCAGACGTGCTTTACCGGTTGTGGCTTGTAGGTGTGGCAGCAAGACATCTTGAAGTATTTACTAGAAGACGTAGAACATGAGTAATGTGGTGGTAGCCATGTAGTGTGAAATCAAAGAATGGAAATTCCTTTGGTATACTTGTATGATTTATCTGATGAAAATATATGGCTTATATATATGTTTGTTTAACTGTTAACTCACCCTATCTGCTTGTGGGTGGCGATGATCATGTACGCGATACACATGAGCAAAGAATGTTGTAGGTGGATCTGGTGATGCATAGAGCCGGAACAGGGCTAGTTGGGATAAAGATTTTCATCAAAGCTTTTATATTATTATGTTGTGGAACAATTTGTAATCCTTTTATATTATCAAACTTAAATATTGTATTTAAGTTTTATAAAGCTTGGATTCAATTATTTTGAGATTAAATGAATTTTTTAAATTTTTCGCGTTTTTGGGAAATGAGATTTAATAAGTGAAGTTAATTATTATTTCTTTATTTTATTATTTTAAATCCGTAATATCCGGTCGAGATGTTACATTTAGTATCAGAGCTTTGTTTTCAAAACGATTTTTGGGGTGTATGGGGAGTGAACTTACCGTGTTTCGCTTGCGAGACTATTTTGAGTTATGTTTGCTCTTTTTTGCTGTGTAAATCTTAACTGGAGCTGTTTGGTGTGAACAACTAAAAATATGGCGTGCTCAAGCTATGGCAAACAGGCGAAGGAGCAATAACGTTGGGGCTTATGAGATCACACATGTGATTCATCGGATGGTTGATGCGATGCAGCCCATTGCAGCGCAACCTAGGGCTGTGGTAGCACCCACTCGCCTAGTAACGATGGAGGACTTTATGAGGCACAAGCCCTCAAAATTCACGGGCAAATCCACTCCTGATGAGGTAGACATGTGGCTCAAAGAGTGCGAGAAAATCTGTCTAGTCATAGAGTGCACTGATGCACAGAAGCTGACCTTCGTCACCTTCCTGCTGGTGGCGAATGCAGGGTACTGGTGGGTGGGAATGCAACAGTTGATGCAGACCCGGGAGGAGCAGGTGACATGAACTTCCTTCAGAACGAGATTCCTGGAGAAATACTTTCCTGAGAGTGCCAAACACGAGAGGGAAGCGAATTCCTCATCTTCTAACAGTGGAACCTGACTACGTAGGCATACACTAACATTTTTGAATATCTGGCGAGGTTCTACTCAATTGTTGTTACCGAGGAGTAGAGGTGTAGAAAATATAAGGGTGGGATGAAACACGCGTTGCGACGATTCTTAGACCACTCCGGATCAGGGAGTTTCCAGTCTTGGTGGAGGTGCGCCAGCTAAGAAACTAGTGGGAGAGCGACCCATAACACCAAGGCATGTATTCACCTTGACAACCACCGAGGCAAACTAGTCAAGTAACCTGGTGTAGAATACTTATTTGTTGTTTGATCACGAGGTTGTTATGTTGTTTGATTCAGAAGCCACCCATTTATGCATGTCTAATGAATGCATGAGAAGGCTCAGACTTGTGTTGCGAGAGCTAGGGTGCAAGTTGATAGTTGCGACACCAGCGTCTATTTGTGTGGGATGCCCTATGGTAGTGGCAGACCGCAGGTTCAAGGTGAATCTCATCTGCTTGCCAATGGAGGGCCTGAACGTGATTCTAGGGATGGACTGGTTGTCAGACAACCATTTTGTCATCGATTACGAACGACGCAGGGTGGTATTCCCAGAGACAATAGGACTGGAGTTGATCGCATCTCAGAAGGCGATGAAGGAAGTATAAGCTGGAGCTACTTGCTTCGTGATAGTGGCTCAAGGAGAGAAAAAGAGTACAACTGAGCAGAATGTGAATGTCTTTCCAAGAAGTAGAAGCACACCAGTGGTGAATGAGTATGCGAATGTCTTTCCAGATGAAATACCAGAACTACCACCAAGCAGGGATGTGGATTTCACTAATGATCTCATCCTTGGAGCTAGCCTAGTGTCCATGGCACCGTATCGGATGGCGTCAACAGAGTTAGCTGAATTAAAGAAGCAAATAGAAGATCTGCTAGAGAAGAAGTTCATCCGACCGAGTGCATCACCATGGGGAGCACCAGTGCTACTAGTGAAAAAAAGGACGACAACTTCAGATTGTGTGTTGACTATCGTCAGCTGAACAAGCTGACTATCAAGAACAAATACCCAATGCCAAGAATCGACGACTTGTTGGATCAACTGAGGGGAGCAACTATGTTCTCTAAGATTGACTTGAGGTCTGGATATCATCAGATCTTAGTCAAGCCAGAGGATGTGCAAAAGACAGCCTTCAGGTCATGCTATGGGCACTACGAGTATGTGGTGATGTCGTTTGGGATGACAAATGCTCCTGCAATTTTCATGGACTACATGAACAAAATCTTCCGGTGGTATATGGATCAATTTGTCGTTGTATTCATTAACGATATATTGATATATTTTGAGAGTCAAGAAGAACACACAGCATCTGAGAGTGGTGCTGGGAATTCTCAGAGAGCATCAGTTGTATGTGTAAGACCCGTAGAATTTAATTAATTAAATAATTAATTAATTAATAAATATGGGAGGAGAAATAATTATGACATTTAATTATGGTTGGTATAACGTGGAAAAGTATTAGCTCAAGTGGTTAAGAGTACTTTGGGTGTGTGAGAGGACTTGGGTTCGAGTCCTATGTATGCCTTTTGTGTTGTTATTCGTCGTTATTTTAATATGTGATAATCATGTGGTGAAATAGTATGACAGTTGAATTATGATTGTTTGCATGAAATATAAATTGGCATGATGGCTTGATATTGATTTGGCAATTGCATGGTTATGGTTTCAAGCCTTGGAGAGCTTACATTAATTTTATATTTTTTTGGGCATTTTGGATTTGACTTGAATATGAAAGGGTTAGGAAGAAATCCTAGTGGTAAGGCAGCCGAGAGGTGGCTGGAAATGAGCCATAATGGTTTGGTAAATGATAATAAACTCCATTCAATAAGTAATTTTCGTTTTAAAGCATTGGCATAGTTTTTAGGGCACCTTTAAAAGGCTATAGTGAGGTAGAGCGAAGGGTTTGGCAATCTGGAAATTTGACTTACAGAGAGAGCACGGAAATTCTGGAATTTGGTGAGGTTTAGGAGAGATTGAGAGGCTGAAAAGAGAGGAACCAAGGAGGGCTAGTGTGCGAAGGAGAACTATCCAAAGTTTCAAGGGTTAAAGCTTAAAAGGATCCAGGTTAGGGGAGCTGTACTCCGTAAATTTTATGCATATGATTATAATGTGTAACTGTATGGTATATTGGTTATTTGTGTACTGTTAAATTCGTTATAATTCTGTGTTTCTGGAATTTTCCAGAAACCGCCTGGCGGGTGATGAACCACCGCCAAGCGACTCATGCTATTTCGTGTGTTATGGGTTCCTGGTAGGGATGGCAACGGGGCGGGGCGGGTACGGGTATCATGATCCCATCCCCATCCCCATAATAAAAATTCATCCCCATCCCCATCCCCAAACCCAACGGGTATACAACTTTTGACCCATCCCCATC